>Ga0207878_100135_pt1 | contig 69786 bp, 54 predicted proteins | sample LinPmetageLP41_FD_184053 | JGI IMG/M metagenome (GOLD analysis project Ga0207878, IMG submission 184053) | Marine viral communities from the Pacific Ocean - LP-41 (SPAdes) | ecosystem: Environmental > Aquatic > Marine > Oceanic | place: Pacific Ocean | collected 2010-08-27 | reverse complement strand
CATTACACGTACAATCCATTCGGTGAAAGTGTGCTCGCACACTATTTCGATTACTGTTGGCACACTAACTTGTAAACCAAGTTTGTAACTTACTGATTTTCAGTAGGTTTAAGCTACCACTCTCGATGAAAGCGTGCAATCGCGTTTGTAAAGTGTGCCAATTTTGGGGGATGTTATAAAAATATACTGTTTATATATCAGTACGTCTTTACATATGAAGTTTTCATTGTGACTTGTCGTTTTTCGTATATGTAATACAGCGAACACAAAAACGCCGGGCAGTGCCCGGCGTTTTTGTGGTCAATCTAAGTCTTTTTTATTGGTTTGAAATTCCACTAATTTAAGACTTAGTCCAAACCGTCCCTTCCGGCCCGTCTTTTAATACTATGCCTTTAGCAACCAGTTCATCACGCACGGCATCGGCGGTGGCGAAGTCTTTGGCTTTTTTAGCGGCGATACGCTTGGCGATCATTTCTTCAATCCATGCGGCTTCGTCGCCTGCACCGGCTTGTAAAAACGTTTGTGGGTCGGCTTGTAAGCAACCTAATACACCGCCTAGGTATTTTAACTGGCCTGCTAATGCGAGCTGTTCTTCGCCGGTGGTTTTATTCACTTCGCGCACTAGGTCGAATAAAGCGGCAATGGCTTCTGGGGTATTAAAGTCGTCGTCCATCGCAGTATGGAAGCGCGCTGAGTAATCGTTATCTAGGTCTTTAACGTCTAGAACAACGCCGCCGTTTTCAACACTGGATAACGCGTTGTAAAAACGCGCGAGTTTGCCGTGCGCGTCATCAAGGCTGTTATCCATATAGCTTACGTGCGAGCGGTAATGGCTTGATATCAAGAAGAAGCGCACCACTTCGCCGTCGTATTTTTCTAAAATATCGCGAATGGTGAAGAAGTTGCCTAACGACTTAGACATTTTTTCTTCGCCTAAGCGCAGGGCTCCTGCATGTATCCAGGTATTGGCGTAGGTTTTACCGGTGGCGGCTTCGCTTTGGGCAATTTCGTTTTCATGGTGCGGGAATTTAAGGTCTGGCCCACCGCCATGAATATCGAAAGTTTCGCCTAAGCAGCAAGTCGACATGGCAGAACATTCTATGTGCCAGCCCGGGCGACCAATGCCCCACGGTGATTCCCAATGTGGCTCGTCTGGTTTAGCGGCTTTCCATAATACGAAATCGAGTGGATCTTCTTTGTCGGTATCAACGTCTACACGTGAGCCGGCTTCAAGATCATCCAGTACTTTGCCCGAGAGTTTGCCGTAGCCTTCAAACTTGCGTACGCGGTAATACACGTCGCCATTCGGAACGGCGTAGGCAAAACCTTTATCAATCAGTGTATTTACCAATTTAATAATGTCGTCGATGTGCGCCGTGGCACGAGGTTCGTGCGTTGGACGGCCAATACCGAGCTGATCGAAGTCTTCGTTCATGGCGTTGGCAAAACGATCGACTAAATCTAAAAACGGTTCGCCATTTTCATTGGCGCGCTTGATGATTTTGTCGTCGATATCGGTGACGTTACGAATGTAATTCACCTCCAGCCCGATATGACGCATGTAGCGCACAATCAAATCAAAGGCTAAGAAGGCTCGCGCATGACCTAAGTGACAGAAGTCGTAAACCGTCATGCCACACACGTACATGCCGACTTTACCCTCTACTAACGGTTTAAAAGTCTCTTTCTGGCGAGTGAGTGTGTTGTATATCTGCAAGCTCATGGTGTTCCTTATGCTTCTGTCAGTGATTTGTCTTCACGCAAACCGATGGTGAGGTTGAATACTGGCTTATCCGCGGCGTGATCGTAACGATCCGATACGTAATAGCCTTCGCGCTCAAACTGGAAATTGCTTTCTGGGCCAACGTTGGCCAATGCCGGTTCTACCCAAGCGGTAACCACTTTGAGTGAATCGGTATTCACGTATTCCATAAAGTCGCCGTCGGTTTTGTCTGGTGATGCATGGGTAAACAAGCGCTCGTATAAGCGCAGCTCGGCTGGAATGCCGTGTGACGCCGACACCCAATGCACAACGCCTTTCGGATTATCGCCATCGGCTGGATTAGTACCGAGGGTGCCTTCGATTAGGTTGGCGCGCACGAGCACGACATTGCCCTGCTCATCTTTTTCGTAGCTGGTTGCTTCAATTACATACGAATGACGCAAACGGATACGTTTACCCGGGGTAAACTTCTTTTTGAATTTCTTGCTGTATTCTTCTTTAAAGTCGTCTTGATCGATAAAGATTTCGCGGGTAAACGGCATTTCGCGTGAACCCAAATCCAGTTCGTGGTGATAATCTGCTGAAACCATTTCTAAATGATCCGCTGGCAGGTTTTCAATCACAACTTTCAGCGGATTAATCACGCACATAGCGCGCGGTGCGTTTTTGTTCAGGTCGTCTCGCAATGCGTGCTCTAGCATAGCAACATCGACCATGCCATCGCTGCGGCTCACACCGATCATGTCGCAAAAATTACGCACTGAGCGTGGAGTAAAGCCACGACGGCGCATCCCGGAAATGGTCGGCATACGAGGGTCATCCCAACCGGCAACCACCTTCTCATCAACCAAGGCTTTTAGCTTGCGCTTAGAAGTCACGGTGTAGTCGAGGTTTAACCGACCAAATTCGTACTGACGTGGCTGCGCAGGCACTGGCAAGTTCGCTAGGAACCATTCATACAGCGGGCGATGATCTTCAAACTCAAGAGTACACACTGAGTGTGTAATACCTTCAATCGCATCCGATTGGCCATGAGTAAAATCGTAGTTCGGGTAGATGCACCACTTATCACCGGTTTGATGATGATGAACCTTACGAATGCGATACAAAATCGGATCGCGCATGTTCATGTTAGGCGATGCCATATCAATTTTAGCGCGCAATACTTTAGCGCCTTCGTCGAATTCGCCAGCACGCATACGAGCAAATAGGTCAAGGTTCTCTTCAACTGTGCGCTCACGGTATGGGCTTGGCTTACCGGCTTCGGTCAGGGTGCCACGGTATTCACGGGCTTGATCTGCCGACAAATCACACACATAGGCGTTACCCGATTCAATCAAATTCACGGCCCAGTCGTGCAGTTGATCGAAGTAGTCGGAGGCGTAGTGAATCTCGCCCGCCCACTGAAAGCCCAACCAAGTGATGTCATCTTTGATGGCATTGATAAATTCTTGGCTTTCTTTTTCTGGGTTGGTGTCATCAAAACGTAGGTTACAACGCCCACCAAACTGTTCAGCCAAGCCGAAGTTCAAACATACCGATTTGGCATGACCTACGTGCAAATACCCGTTCGGCTCGGGTGGGAAGCGAGTAACCACCTGCGTGACACGCCCGTTATCGAGGTCATCTTGAATGATTTTAGCGATGAAGTTAGCGCTAGTATTCGGTGTGTTGGCAGTTGTATCAGTCATAACCATCCATAAAGTGTCGGTACAGTTTTCAATACGATTTCATATTTTGCTAAGAAAATAGTCTGTTTCAGCAACAAGAAACCGCGTCGGCGCTGTAAGGCCGCGAAAAAGGCGGTATTATACGCGTTCCATCCCGTATAGGGATACTCGATTTCTAACTCTGAGGCACAAGATGATCCTGCTAAAAACCAACTTCGGCGACATCAAAATTGAACTGAACTTCGAAAAAGCACCAAAAACCGCTGCTAACTTCGAAAAGTACGTAAAAGAAGGCTTCTATGATGGCGTGATTTTTCACCGTATTATCGACGGTTTCATGGTTCAAGGTGGCGGTTTTGAGCCGGGCATGAAGAGCAAAGAAACCAGCGACAGCATCGAAAACGAAGCAGACAACGGCCTAAAGAACACCAAAGGCACCTTGGCTATGGCTCGTACCATGGACCCTCACTCTGCGAGCGCGCAGTTCTTTATCAACGTTGCTGACAACGCTTTCTTGAACCACACGTCTAAAGATACTCAAGGCTGGGGCTACGCGGTATTCGGCAAAGTAGTTGATGGTATGGATGTGGTTAACCGCATCAAAGCGGTTCGCACCACCACGAAGATGGGCCACCAAGACGTTCCGGCAGAAGATGTGATCATCGAAAAAGCAGAAATCATCGAATAATGGCGCTGTACTTCATATCCGATTTACACCTAGAACATCAACGGCCGGCTATGGCTGCGGGTTTTAAAGGCTTTGTCGATGGTTTAACCGATGCCGAGGCTTTGTATATTCTGGGTGATTTTTTTGAAGTCTGGATGGGCGACGATTACAACAATCCGTTTGTCGATGGTGTTAAAGCGACGCTAAGGAATGCTGTAGAGCGTGGTATTGCTGTGTATTTAATGCACGGCAATCGCGACTTCCTACTCGGCGAAGCCTTTTGTGCCGACATTGGCGCGAACATGGTCGCCGAAGGCAGTGTGATTCATCATGGCGATGAAAGCGCGGTGATTCTGCACGGTGATAGCTTATGTACCCAAGACGTTGAGTATATGAAGATCCGCCAGATGTTTCGTAGTCCACAATGGCAGGCCGATTTCCTTGGCAAGTCGTTGGAAGAACGCATTGCGTTTGCGCGCCATGTTCGTTCAGAAAGCCAATCCGGTCAGCAAATGAAGAGCGCTGAGATTATGGATGTAACGCCAATTGAGGTTGATAAAGCCTTAGATGAAGCGGGTGTTGCACGCATGATTCATGGTCACACCCACCGCCCCAATGTGCATCATTGGCAACACCAAGGTGAAGCCCGTGAACGCATAGTGTTGGGAGATTGGGATGATACACAAGGCTGGATGATTCGCTGGGAGAAAGACTCAGCCCCGCAGTTATCTAAGTTTTCGTTTTAATTAAAAAAGCCTGTACGGGAAACCGCGCAGGCTTTTTTATTAACGATCAAATTAGTTTCGATATTCAGCAAGCTAATTAATCAAATACCTGTGGCTCGGGCACTAACCAAACACCAAATGTTTTAAATACCTTGGTTTGCACTATTTTTTGCAAATTATGCACATCAGATAAGGTCGCACCTTTACTGGTGGTTAATACCAATGCTTGTTTCTCGTACATAGACACTGGCCCAAAGGCTTTGCCTTTAAAACCACATTGATCAATCAACCACCCTGCCGCTAATTTAACCCCGACGGATTGCCCATATTGAGGCATAGCAGGAAAGCGCTGGCGAAGCTCTGCGGCATATATTTCTGTCACAACGGGGTTATGAAAAAACGAACCGGCATTCGGTGTTATTTTAGGATCAGGCAGTTTAGAACTGCGCACATCGACAACGGCGTTAATTAATTCTGCGGGGGTCAGGCGATCGGCATTAAGTTGATCTAACGGCGCGTAATTTAATGTGGGCGTAAAGTGTTTTTGCAAACGAAACCGCACTCGCATAATAACGAAGTCGTTTTTTAATTCGCGTTTAAATATCGAGTTCCGATAACTAAAGCGACATTCGTCACCGGATAGCACTCTCAGCTGCTGGGTACTCAGTTGGTATCCAACAAGCTGCTCAATAAAGTCGCCGGCTTCGACACCGTACGCGCCGATATTTTGAACAGGGGACGCACCAACCAAGCCCGGTATTAATGCCAAGTTCTCTAATCCGTGACCATAATTAATGCTGGCACATACCCACTGATGCCAATCAACGCCCGCATCCACATCGACCCAAACATGGGAATTATTTTCACGAATTAAGCGAATAGTGTTTGCTGCTGGTTTTATCACCAAGGCATTTATGTGCTCTGCTAATAAAATATTGCTGCCGCCACTCAGTACGCGCAGAGGAAGATGTAATTCGCGAGCTGATTGTTGTAATTCGATTAGAGAGCCGAGCGATGTGTAATGTGCAAACGCCGCTGCTCGGCCCGAAAGCCCAAGTGTGTTGGCACTGGTTAAATCGACTTGATGCTGAATATTCACCGTCATTAATGATTTACCGCAGCTGCTTACGAATATCGTCGATCAAGCCGTCGCAAGCATCTTCGATTAAATCAAGAACATGGCGGAAACCAGAGTCGCCGCCGTAATACGGATCAGGCACTTCATGCTCGTCGTAACTTCGGCTATAGGTTCGTAAAAACAATTTGGGTTCGGTCAGTTTTTTAGCGGATGTATTGGCCGAAGTTTTAGCCTGAACCAATAAGACCTTGAGATTTTCAAGGTTGGATTCATCCATCGCCAGTACATAGTCAAATTCACTAAAATCGCTGATCTGAACCTGTCGCGCGCGTAATTTAGATAAATCAAATCCACGCGCAGCAGCCGCTTTTTGCGAACGCTCATCCGCAGGCTTGCCAACATGCCAGCCAGCAGTACCCGCCGAATCAACGTCGACTTTATCGGCTAAGCCTTCTTGCTGCAGGCGCTCAAGTAAAACCCCGTGCGCGGTTGGCGAACGACAGATATTACCTAAGCAAACAAACAATACTCGAATCATGCGTTCGGTTTATCGCCATGCACATGAGTGGCCGCATTGGCTTTATCGAGCTTTTCTTCTTCTGACATGCGACGCGCTTCGCCTTCTAACATGACAGGAACACCATCTTTGATCGGAAAAGCCAAACCGTCGAACGTGCACAATAGCTCTTGAGCTTCACGCTCGTATTTCAATTTACCTTTGCATTGCGGGCAAACCAGCATGCTTAATAACTGCTTATCCATAATTCATCCTCTTAAATTCTGGCGCGGCATTCAGCTTACGATTACGTAGCTGTACCGCCTGAAATTTTTGTTAATAACGCATCTAACTTGGCTTTTGTGGCCTCGGTTGGTTGCGCGTTTACCTGCAAATACCACTGATTTTCGCGCTTAAAAGCCGCGCATTTGACCCAATCTTTCTCCGTCATGATAACGGCTTTATCATCATTCCAACGCAGATCTGTATCAGTAAATTCGTAATGATCTGGGAAGGCATGTTCAATGGGTTGGTAGTTTAATGCACGCAAGGTTGTAAAAAAACGTTGCGGATTACCAATCCCCGCTACGGCGTGCACCTGCTGCCCAGCAAAAAAATCCAAGGGCACACTGCGCCCTGTCGTACCTTCGATTAAGGCACTTGGCTCGACAATAAAATCAGAGCCATTAACGATATGTAAATCCGCCGATTGCAACCGCGACATAGGCTCGCGCAGAGGGCCAATCGGCAGGCGCCAGCCATTACCAAAACCGCGCGTCACATCACTCACCACAATTTCAGCAGCGCGCTTCATGGCGTAATGTTGTAAGCCGTCGTCGCTGAAAATGATATCCACTTTAGCGTTAAGAGCAGCAACTGCACGACTGCGCTTGGGATCTACCACAACAGGGCATTGTAAGCGTTGTTGCAAAAGTTTTGGCTCGTCACCACATTGAGCAACCGCCGTGCTGTCGCTAACCAATAATGGATACGTATCGGAATGCCCACCATAGCCACGCGATACCACCGCAGGACGTAACCCTAAGGAGCGTGCGCGCTCAACCAAATAGGTAATTAAAGGTGTTTTACCTGTGCCTCCGACCGCGATATTACCAATAACGATAACTGGAGTAAGATCGGACTTTTGTCGCCGAAAAGGCGCTAACAGCATTGAGCGCAGCGAACTTATTGCAACGAATATAAGCCAGAGTGGCAGTAACCAATAATTACCGGCAGCGCGAGCGTACCAATTGTACTCGATGCGCTTTGCTAAACGCGCACCAAACCCAGCAGAATCGTTGCGCTCGGCCATTACAGCTCGCTGAATTGCAATTGATGCAACTGAGCATAAGCGCCGTTTTGTTTTATCAAGTCGGCATGCGAGCCTTGCTCAACGACATGGCCGTTATCAATCACCACGATGCGATCGACGTTTTCAATGGTGCTAAGGCGATGAGCAATAACTAAGGTCGTTCTGCCCTTCATGACTTCTTCCATTGCGGCCTGAATATGACGTTCGGATTCGGTATCGAGCGCTGACGTAGCTTCATCCAAAATCAGGATTGGGGCATTTTTTAAAATAGCGCGCGCAATCGCAATACGCTGACGCTGACCGCCCGATAACATAACGCCGTTTTCGCCCACTTGCGTGGCGTAGCCTTCAGGGAGTTTTTGAATAAACTCATCGGCATGGGCAGCTTTAGCTGCGGCGAGCACTTCTTCGTCTGTCTTATTTTGTAGACAGCCATAGGCGATATTGTCACGAATAGAGCTATTAAACAGAGTTACCTGCTGGCTCACGATGGCAATTTGATCGCGCAGACTATCCAACGTCAAACTTTGAATATCGTGCCCGTCGATCAAAATTTCGCCGCCAGTGGCTTCGTAAAAACGCGGTAATAGATTAACCAATGTCGTTTTACCACTGCCGGAGCGGCCAACAAAGGCAACGGATGTGCCTGCAGGAATCTCTAAATCTATGCCCTTCACTGCTTCGTCAGCGACGTTGTCGTAACGGAAACGCGTGTGTTTGAAAGATACAACGCCTTTGGCGCGCGGAAGTGCTTCTGTTCCTGTGTCTTTTTCGATATCGGCATCTAATACCAAGAAAATAGACTCGGCAGCGGTTAAGCCTTTTTGAATGACAGAGTTGATATCGGTTAATGCGCGGATAGGCTTAGCGATTAACGAAGCGGCCGTAATAAACTGCAGAAATGCTTCTGCTGTCATGCTACCAGCGGCTACGCGTTGAAACATCAAATACACCATCACGCCCAAGCCCACCGCGATAACTTGCTGAGTAACCGGCACGCTAACGGCGTTCGTTAACTCAAATTTCATTACTTGGCGGCGATTATTGTCGCTGGCTTTAGCAAAGCGACCTTCTTCGTATTCGGTTGCTCCGTAAGTTCGCACCTCGCGATAACCGCTGATCGACTCGTTGGTAATCTGCGTGACCTCACCAACTGATTTCTGAATACGACGGCTATAACGACGGAAGAACTTGCTTGCCAGTGATACCAATAATCCCATTACCGGGACGATAACTAAAAAGATCGCCGTTAAGGTGTAATCCAACCAGATGAGATACCCCATCAATAACACAACCGTTGCGCCCTCTTGCACCACAGTGGTTAAGGCTCGGGTTGAAGCACCATTAACTTGCTCGACATCAAAGATAACCCGAGAAATAAGACGTCCAGTCGACTCACCATCATAATAACGGCTAGGCAAGCGCAACATGCGTCCAAATAATTCGGTCCGCAGCGCATGTACCACTTCACGGCCAACAATGGCGGTAAAATATTTGCCTAAGAAAGTACCGATCCCTCGGTACAAATAAACACCCATCAATGCGGCAACAAGAAAGATGATATTACTTTGCGTGGGCGCTACCAGTGTTTGCTGCACAACCCCCATCAAGTGTGCCAGCGCTGGCGCTGAAGATGCGAACATTAAGAAGCCGAGAATACTCACGGCGAAAACAAAGCGATGGGGCCAGACGTAAGTCAGAAGGCGTCGGTAAAGACGCCCAGCCGTATGTTCTTGCGACATGAATTACTCAGATTTTACGGGTTGACGGGTAGTAATGCTGAGATTAACAAGACCCAGCTGACCTGCGGCATCCATGGCACGAACCACCGCTTCATGCGGCGTTTTAGCATCTGCAGTCAATACAACGGGAGCCGTTTCGCGACCGTTTAAGCTGGTCGTTAATGCTCGTTTTAATGTATCGAGTTGGTTATTCACTAAACCTTGACCATTCACTGAATACTCACCAGCAGCAGTGATCAAAATATCCAAGGATTCAGGGGGTTGCTCCGAAGCTTCAGCGCTTGCCTCTGGTAAGTCGATATTCAAGTGCTGCTCTTTAGTGAAGGTAGTGGATACCATAAAAAAGATCAGCAACAGAAAGACGATATCAATCAGAGGGGTGAGGTTAACCTCTACCTGTTCACGGCTTTGGCGCTTAAAGTTCACGCACGAGACTCCCGTGACTCGACCGGATCAGAAACTTCGCGCTCACCATGCAACACATCAACCAATTTAATGGCTTCTTGTTCCATGAATACGACGATTTCATCAACGCGACGCTGAAGAATACGATGACAAATCAAGGCTGGAATGGCGACAACAAGACCGGCTGCCGTTGTAATCAGCGCTTCTGAAATACCACCGGCTAAAACGTTAGCCTGGCCCGTACCTTGGATCATAATCTCTGAAAACACTTGGATCATACCGAATACGGTACCCAATAAGCCCATCAATGGCGCAACCGCAGCTACGGTGCCCAGTGCATTTAGATAGCGTTCCATCTCATGAATTTCGTGAGAGGCAACTTCTTCAATACTTTCTTTCATGATCTGACGACCATTACGCGCATTCATCAAGCCAGCCGCTAAAACACGACCAAGAGGACTGGATTCGCGCAGCTCTTTAATGCGATTCGCATCAAGCTGCTTATTCTTCATCCATCCCCATACTCGGGATAACAAATCCGCTGGGGCTATTTGTGTTGCACGCAAGGTCCAAAACCGTTCTACGGATATGGCCAACGCTAAGATGGAAGCGATAATAATCGGCACCATCATCCAACCACCGCTCTGGATGATCTCCAGCATATCTAGCTACTCCTGCCAGTTATTTTGGGCCGTACTCTAGCACAAGGCAGCCGAGGGACAAGCCCCTCTGTTGCGTATGGCCAGATTTAACAAAGCAAATTTAGGGCTGCCGCCATAGAAATTGCCAACCATCGCGCGCCCCTTCTCCACTGCCGTCAGCATTCATTTGCCAACGACCACGTTCATCGGTACGAATGGTATCGATCCCACGCGCAGCTAATCGTTCCATTACCTCCTGATGAGGATGCCCAAAGCGGCTTTGAAAGCCCACACTGATCCAAGCCTGTTTAGGCCGCACCGCATCGAGCCAGAGCTCGGCTGTGCTAGTGCGACTGCCGTGATGGCCAACTATTAAAACATCCGACTTGAGGTCATTTCCGTAGGTTTTAACCAACCACTTCTCGACGTTTTGGCTAGCATCACCGGAAATCATAATCCGTTGCCCATGCCAAACAACCTGCACGACACAGCTGGCATCGTTATCACTTGTTCGTATCTCTTCAGGAATTGGAAAAAAGCGCATCGCCAAATCAGTGGAGTAAACCCGCCAGTAGCTGTCACGATGACACGATAGCGCATGGCTCGGAGCATCGCCCTCCGCAGCATACTCGCCAAGATTAGCCGCTAACGGTTGGCCAAAATAGCTCGTTTTTATCGGTATAGGGCCGGTTAAAACGCCATTGAGGCCACCGGCATGATCAAGATCAGAGTGACTAACAGTAAGTGCCGATATTTCACTGGCACCGCGCCGTAAAAGGTCTGGAATCAGAATCGCTTCGCCGGCACTAAAGGTTGCAGAAAACGCAGGCCCAGTATCAAACACAAGTGCTTTTCCGTGGCTGGTAACGTACACGCTCTGCCCTTGCCCTACATCCAGCATTACCAATACATCTGGCTCAGGCTTACCCCCGCAAATCAGCAAGAACACATTCACGCTGAACAGCCCGATCACTAAGATAAAGTTGCCACTCAAGCGCAAGAGGATTAGAAATATCAACCATAAGACTAATGGGATAGGTTCTAACCACCAAACAGCTGAACTCGGCTCGGGCTCGATCAAGGCCAAGCCATACCAATACCAATCGCCTATTTGTGCCAACAAGCTATATGCCCAATCCCAGCGAGTTGCTAATGCCAGTAGACTTAGCGGAAGCAAGGCTAAGGTCAGCACAGGGATAGCGATCAAGTTAATCAAACAATGGATCAGACTTACCGGCTGGCCAAAGGTGAGTGCTATCGGTAAGCAAACACAAAACACCACCCACTGCGGTAACGTTGCAGCCTCTAACCACGACGTTTTTCGACCCGAGAAAAAAATCACCAAGGCGCTAACGGCACTGAATGAAAACCAAAATCCAACTTGGGTTATGACTAACGGATTAGCCAGTAGCATTAGCAGTAGTGCGAGTAATAGCGGATACAAAGGTCTAGCGCGGTAGCCAAACTGAAAAATGAGCACAGCGATGACCACCATCAGCCATGAACGTTGCAACGAAACGCCGAAGCCCGCCAGCCAAGCATATCCTCCCGACACCACAATCGCAGTAAGCGCCGGCAGCCAAATCGCAAAGCCCACGCTGCGGCCGCGAACAAATACAATAAAACGAAGTACGATATTTGAGAAAAGCGTGGCTATGATCGCAACCAAACCAACATGCAAACCACTCACGACCAGTAAGTGTAGGGTTCCGGTATTGCGGGCTAAGTGCCATTGCTCGGTAGAGAATGCATCCTTCTCCCCCAATACTAAGCCAGCAATCCAAGGCCATGCACCTGAAGGTATGTTATTCGCGAGCTGTTCGATCCAAAGATTACGATGGATTGCAGGTGAATATTGCTCATCGGCAAGCACGGTATCTATTGTCTTTATATAACCGCTGGCATCAATGCTTTGGATCAGCAAATAGGCTTCATAATCAAACGGGAGGCCATTAGCAAACGAACGGGGGGAACGCAGCCTAACCGTCGCTTGAATACACTGGCCGGTGGATAATTTCTGCTTGGGATAATACCAACTAAGACTGACATATCTTAGAGAATAAGGAGACTCAGCAACCTGCAAAAGCAGCTTTAACTTAGCAACGATAGGTTCGCCGTTACGTATAACCAACTCTCGATCTAACACCTGATCAATACAGCCATAGAGAGAAATATCAGAACCATTTGCGCTCATTGGCAGCCGATGTTCGAGTTGCTGCGATAACCAAACAGCACTCCAAACACTACCAAACGATAACAAAACCAGCACAACACAAATGCGCCCATACGCTATGCTGATCTTTATCGGCGGCGATGAATTACGCCGACGCTTTAACCACAGGTTGAGAAGACGTAAAGCAATCCATGCAGCTGATGCACAACAACTAAGTGTCCATAAATAGATTAACTGGCTCGGCGCTAGCAAAACCCCAAATATAAGGCCTGCAATCATAAAGAGAATGATGAGATACATTGCCACTCCATGGCTATACCGGCATAATCACCGCGCGATTTTCCAGCGGCGATAGGCATGCCTAAAAAATTTTTACAGAAGCTTTTCCCCTCGCCCGAGCAAGTTAGGGGAAATCCGTCGCTAAAATTCCTGTCGCCGTTGTTTAGCAAGCCAAATCTTTGGCATATCAATCGGCGCGCCGTCGCACGAGCATTTTTAATCGGACTATTTACAGCGTTCTTGCCGCTGCCTTTCCAAATGGGCATCGCCGCTTTTTTTGCTTTCTACATCAATGCCAACTTACCCATATCCATGGGCTTAGTATGGATAAGCAACCCGATTACCATTCCACCTATTTTTTACGGCACCTACCTTCTTGGTGCTTTGATGCTAGGGACCCCGCCTGGTGATTTCCATATTGAGCTATCGCTCGACTGGGCTTTAAACGAACTTACTGCCATCTGGATTCCACTGTTCGTTGGCTCGCTCACCGTTGGAATCGTCTTGGCGGTCAGTGGTTATTTGTCGATCCAGCTCGCTTGGCGCATGCACGTCGCTAGCAACTGGAAAAAACGTAAGCTCAACCGCGAGCGCCGCCAAAACAGTGATACCCCGCCAACCCCATAGATATAAAATCTCGGTCAAAAAAAAGCCACTGACTTTGCAGTGGCTTAGTTCTATCTTCGTATTTAGCTCAGTACTAACAGCCTCATAGAATGTGTAGTTGCTTATCCAGTAAGCGAAAACGTCGCTGCATGCGCCCTGCTAATTCGATATCGTGAGTGACGGTCACAAAAGCAGTATCAACAGAATTTCTAAGCTCATCCATCACAAGCTCAACCTGCTTGGCGGTATCTTGATCGAGGTTACCGGTTGGTTCATCAAGTAAAACCAGTTTTGGTTTATTAACCAGCGCACGAGCAATGGCTGTACGTTGACGTTCGCCCCCCGATAACTCTGCCGGCTTGTGCGATCCTCGCGCTGACAAGCCGAGCTGGGCCAAACATTCTTCCGCTCTCTTTTTAGCATCGCTGCGGGAAACCCCAGCAATCAACTGCGGCAACATCACATTTTCTAATGCCGTGAACTCTGGCAGCAAATGGTGAAATTGATACACAAAACCGATATCACGATTGCGCAACTGGGTTCTTTGCTTATCGTTTAAGTCGTTGAGCTTGTGACCAGCAATTTCAATAGCGCCCGCATCCACAGAATCGAGGCCACCAAGTGCATTAAGCAATGACGTTTTTCCACTACCTGATGCACCAACAATGGCGATGGATTCACCGGCGTACAAATCGAGATCGACGTTTTCCCAAACGGTAACGTGCTGAGGACCCGAGGTGTAGGTTTTGCGCAACCCACGAGCCGAGAGAACAATCGGAGAATTACTCATAGCGAAGGGCCTCCGCAGGCTGCACACGGGATGCGCGATAAGATGGGTACAAGGTAGCAAAGAAGCTCAACAATAAAGACGCTGAGGTAACAATGGCGACATCTAACCACTGCAACTGGGATGGCAAATACGAGATGAAGTAGACCTCTGCACTTAAAATTTGAAAGTTAAACGCGTGCTCGACCCACGCAACGATATCCGCGATGGTAAGCGCACCAATAATTCCGAGTATTGTTCCTAGAACCACACCTACAATACCAATCGACAACCCCTGCACCATGAAGATTCCCATGATGGTTGAGGGTTTGGCACCCATCGTGCGCAAAATAGCAATGTCAGCTTGTTTATCCGTAACCACCATGACAAGCGTAGAAATAATATTAAACGCTGCCACCGCAACAATGATGAGCAACAATAAACCAATCATGGTTTTCTCTAACTTAATCGCTTGAAATAAATTGCCGTGGGTACGAGTCCAATCGCTAGCGCTGAAGTAACCATCCAGCTCGTTTACGATTTCCCAGACACCTTGCGGTGCATCAAACAAGTTGTTGAAGCGAATACGTAAGGCTTGAGCTTGTGAATCTAAACGTCCCAGGCGACGAGCATCTTCCAAGTTGATAACAGCCAAACTGGCATCCAACTCGGCACCCACTGAAAATATGCCGGTAACCGTCAGGCGCTTAATGCGTGGGAGCACACCCGCTGGCGACAGAGTAGCTTCAGGTAACATTAAGGTGATCTTATCGCCGACAATCACATTCAAATGTTGAGCGAGCAATTCACCGAGTACAACACCGTATGAGCCCGGCTGCAGGCTTTCAAGCGTGCCGTCGGTAATATGATCTGGAAGAATAGATACGCGCGCTTCTACTGCTGGGTCGATTCCTGTGATCATTACTCCCTGCACTCGCCCGCCGTAACCCAACATACCTTGTAGACGTGTTAACGGAGCCGCAGCAGCGACACCGGGAAAGCCTTCAACACGAGTAGCCAGAACTTGCCAGTCTTGAACACCGCCACGCTCATAGAGCACAGCATGTGGCACCATGCCCAAAATACGTTCACGTAGTTCGTGGTCGAAGCCATTCATCACCGATAACACTAAGATGAGTACTGCTACGCCTAAGGTCATTCCTATCATGGACGATAGCGAAATGAATGAAATGAAATGATTGCGACGTTTTGCGGATAGATAACGCAAACCAATCCATAACGGTAAGGATGAAGTGATACGTGCCATAAAAAAGACTACACAGTGGCGAAAATAGGACGCCATATTGCCCGACTACAGCCTAATAATCGACACTTAGGGCCAAGCAGTGCAACAAAAATTAGAGATTCGCGATACCGAGCGCCGAGCTTCCAGTTACAAACCGCTACAAGACTCTCGAACACAGTTGCACGATAGGCACAAATGGCCACACACTTGTGTCGCATTGCGCCTTGTGATTCAGGCTGATTTCACTAGGATTGTAGGAACCAGTCAGGGGATCTCATCATGAAAACATCAGCGACCATTTGCTTCTCTATTCTTACCGGTTTCGGCTTCAATGCCGTACAAGCCGAAATTGTTGAGATTCCACCTGAAGAAATGACGGAGGAGTACATTAAAGACACCACTGTCATCGTCAGAAAGAAAGCGCCAGTACCAGCCAACGAGAAGCGCACACTTATTCGTGTGTCTCCCCTAGAAGAAGATTTTTCCGAAGGACAAACACTCGATGGCGAGATGGATTCGTTTGCCCTGATTGAGCAACAACAAAATCTGACCATTACTGATCAGCAAGCTAACGATCTAAATGCCAGAGCCTCATACGACTTCGCTACTCCAAATATGGACCCTAACAAACTGGCTCGCGAAGATAACCTGCGCGCTGTATTAGGCTTGCCAGACGGAGCACCAATAGACTACAGCACATTGCAGTTCCCAACGGGCACTACACTGAATCCAGAATCAGGGATTAGCTCCAACTCGGGCTCACAAGGATTCCAATTACAAATACCAAATGCCAACGGAATCCCAGCGCAATCCTTCACTACACCCAATGGGGAATTCGGTGTTAATGTGACCCCTGAAGGAATTACATTCCAGATGAACGCACCAAGAAATTAAGTTGAATTAGACATCACTTTTGGCGCCATTTGTCTGGAAAATACGGCCAAAGCAAAAAAATAACCATGAAAATCAAGTAGTTATAACTTTCTAAGTAATTCGTAAAGAAAACATACAACTATGGTTATTTGTCTATAATTGGGGTAGAGTAGTTGAACTATAAGAATAAAAGAGTCGATTGTGTTATGCAGTTCTCTACGTTTTCTCCAGCAGAATTAAAAGCCACTCCATCAGTACAGATGATTGATGGCTACAAGGTCCAGTTTCTTGCCTTCGCAAGTCCGGGCAACATGCATAAGTCGCCAGTTATGTTTTTGGGCGGTGCATTCCAAAGCTTCACTTCATTTAGAAATGAAGTTGAACAGATTATCACCACTCACCCAGTGATTTTGGCCGACTTCCCGTCTCAAGGTAGCAACGATCAGTTAGCGCCTGACCTAAATATGGAAGATTTTGCCGATCTTATTGCGGGCTTTCTTAACGCCCAAGGTGTGGCACGAGTTCAGCTAATGGGTGTGAGTTATGGGTCAGCAATGGCTACCCTGTTCGCTGCAGCCTATCCAAATATGATTGAACGCTTACTGATTTCGGGTATTACTTGCTTCCGTCGCGAGAGTTTAATTACGCTACTTGAAGATTCGGTAGGCTTGCTTGAATCTGGCGATATGAACGCCTTCGCAACTACCGCTGTCTGCAATTTGATTAATCACAACCGCTTAGAAGAAACCGCGGTTGGACCCACTTATCGTCGCCTATTATTCCGCCAGATCGCTCGCTTAGACGACAACGAGCGTCAGCGTTATGCGCAGAACACTCGTCGTTTATTACGTTTCGGTGGATTTAAGTCTTTCCCTACTTGCGAAACATTGATCGCAACGGGTGAATACGACAATTTCACTCTGCCACAAGAAAACGCAGCGGTGGCACGCCAATGTGTCAACGGTACGTTTGCGGTCATCCGCAATGCTGATCACTTAGCGCAATTCGAACAGAAAGAGTCTTCTATGGAGCTGGTTCATCGCTTCATGCGTGGTGATGATTTGAAAGGCATCGACGGCATCGAAATATATGATCCGCAGGCCTATGATCACGGCAATCAACGACTACAGGGGCGTCACCGTCCACTAGAACAACCTTATCGCTTAATTGATCGCTCAACAGGTAAAGAGCATGTTGTTCGCATCCAGAACATTAACTTTAGCGGTTGTGAACTAGAGCAAATCCATGTGGATTTAGCTTTATCAGAAGCTAACGATCAACTGTATATAGAGATTCCTGAAACAGGTGCTGCGTATCACGTACGCATACTGGGTCGTGAAAAGAAAACGTTGCGCTGCTTATTGATCCAACGCGATCTAAAGCAAGCAGATACATTATTAAAGTATTTAACCGAACACCTCCTGATGGTGCGCGAGATCCCTGCCGGGGAAGTGGCGGAAAAGCTCGCATAAGACAGCTCTTCAATGAGCATAAAAAAACCGCCGATGGCGGTTTTTTTATGTCTATCTGAAAAGCATTAAGGTATTCGTTTAAAAGGCGGTAGCGAATCCAACAGTAACTTACCGTAACGATGCGACAACAAACGCTTATCTAATATACTAATTCTTCCACGGTCATCCTCTTTACGAATCAATCGTCCACACGCCTGAATCAAGCGAATAGATGCCGCCGGCAGAGTTAATTCCATAAATGGATTTCGCCCATTACTTTCTAGCCATTCACTTGTTGCTGCTTGTATTGGATCGTTAGGTACAGCAAATGGAATTTTCGCAATAACCACATGCGTTACATAATCGCCCGGCAAATCGATACCTTCGGCAAAGCTAGCCAAGCCGAAAATAACACTGCCTTTGCCATCATCAATTTTTGCTTTATGACGGCGTACAATTTCTGCCTTGGGTAAAAACCCCTGACACAACAATTGGTCATACCAATCCCGAAGAAAATAATCCCGTGTCGCCTCTAGCTGTAATCTCGATGAAAATAAAACTAAAGTCCCCACTTCTAAATTAATATTTTCTTTCAGCCAATCTTGAACATCATCTTGAAACTGCTCACTTTTAGGATCGGACTTTAACTGTACGGCTTGTATTTCGCCCAATTCAGGATAATTAAATGGACTGGCCACTCGCTGGTAATTCGCCCAATCAGGTAAACCTGACTCCCAACGTAAGTTATTAAAACTATTTAATGCCGTTAAAGTTGCAGAGGTCACTACCGCGCCATAGCACCGATACCATAAATTTTTGCGTAACTGATCGGCAACTGCAATGGGGGAAGCACTCATCACAATATCCCAGTCTTCACCAAAAGGCGTTTTGCTTAACCAGCGCGCTATGGGTAACTGCCCTTCCGCCTCTTCAGCGCTAAGCCAGGAAAGTGCTTCTGACATCTGTTCGGCACGAGCAAACATCATTCCCATCGGGGCCTGCCAAGACTCAGCAATATCACGACCGAATTCGCTTTCTTCCTTAGGGTCGAGTGATTTTTGTAAGGCGTCGTTAAGCTTATCTAAACATAACAATAAAGGCTGCAACGGCCCTTTTAAATTTGTTAACAATCCCCGTAAAGTTTCTGGTGTGCGACCAAACTCGAAACGCAATCTATCTTGGTCGCCAATCATATCCATAACCAGCGGCCAAATTAGGCTTATATTCTGACTCAATTCTTGTATTTGTGCCGGGGCTTCACGCAGAGAATGCATCATAGAATGCGGAATACCGGCCGCTGCGATAAATTGCTCTAGCGCCTTTTCAAGTTGCTTTAACCATTGACGCTGAGAACGGATTCCCATATCCAAACGAAAATGATTTAACGCTTTATCGGCTAGGTGATGACCTTCATCAAATACATAAATGGTTCTATCTGGTGCGGGTAACACTGCGCCCCCACCTAACGATAAATCGGACAACACTAGATCATGGTTAGCGACGATAACGTCGGCTTCGTCCATAGCATTGCGCGCTTTATAAAAAGCACAGTTCTGAAAGTGGGGACAACGGCGATTGGAACATTCTCTATGAGTAGCGGTTAAATGGCTCCACTGACCATTTTCAATTTCATCTTTCCAGCGATCACGATCACCATCCCAATCTCCACGACCATAAGACGCAAGCATAGACTCATATAGATCTTTATCTTTTTCTTCCGGTGTTTGTTCGAATAAATCAATCGTCGCCAACATACCAGATAAATGCTGCAGCGCCTTATCAAGCTTGACGATGCACAAATAACGCCCACGCCCTTTCGCCAAGGCGAAATTAAAGGGCATGGAAAGGTGCTTTTTTAATGCGGGTAAATCTTTATCTAATATTTGTTCTTGCAACGCTACTGTCGCCGTGGAAATAAGTAACTTTTTTTCACGTTCAATTGCAATTGGAAGTGCAGCCAATAAATACGCGAGCGTTTTACCAGTACCCGTTCCTGCTTCTACAACAACAATTCCGGCATCGTTATCACGAGCACCTTTTTCATCTTCGTGAATGCTGCCTAACGATTTAGCAATTTCAGCGATCATTACACGCTGGCCATACCTAGGACGCAAATCTAAGGCGGTGATACACTCGCGATATAAGGCTTGAATGCGCTCTTTCGTTTCTTTACCTAACATCTGGTAAGGCCTGCCATCCCCGACTGCGGCCAATATGCAGAGGCCAGCCTTCGACATCTAACAGTAAACCGCTGGCCGTAATTTCTTTAAGATAAACTCCGCGCACAATCAAATCACCTTCACTCCAATCTCTACCATTCATAGTTACACTGCGATTTGCTGGAATCGAGCTGTAGAGATGACCGCTGATTTCTAATGTTGGTAGTCGCTGCAATACTTCAATGGGTGGTAATGATCGAGGTTTTTCACCAACATTATCCGCTAATCCAGAAACACGAACCGTATCAGGCTCTTTCTGCGTTGCTAAAATCACCGCATTAGGAGCTGGCAATTCAACGTCTGCAGAAGTTTCGACGCTCAACGCCCCCTCGTTTTGAACCATTAACGACTGCTCAATTGGCGCTATAGATGTTGGCGTTATGTCCACTTCGCTAGTGATTTCATTATTGTTAACTGGCGCGGAACCGTAGCGCGGGAATACCCACCAAAATAATATAATTGCTAATACAATTCCGGCTAACAGCGCTGTCAGCATCCATGGCAGTGATGGCCCGGCAGATATGTTTTTAGCGACAATCGGCACATACGGAGCACCAACATTTTCCGTATTTTCTCGCTGGCGTTCGGCTTCGGATTTTTTTAGTGCTTCTAAAATATAAGACATGCTTATTGCGCCCCGCGCTGCATATGCAACAAAGTTCTTGGACCTATAATACGATCAGGCTTCAGTTCTTCACCCTGCTGAAATTTACCGACAGCTTCTGCCAATATTGGATCATAATAATCGTCGTCCATGATCACAGCCTTACCGCCAGGTCCGATACTTTGCCAATCTTGATTCCAAGTTACTCCAAGCCTCTGACGGACCCAGCTAACGACCCCTGAACGCTGCCCTGGGCGAACTAAACCGCTGTATCCATCTAAACGTCGCCAGAGTATTACGGCTTCTCCTGTATAGTCAGTAACACTGGCATCTAATAGCACCCAACCACGATTAAGACTGCCTACGGCTGTCGGTTGCTGCAATGATCTTAATTCAAGCAAACTCCAGTCTGCCCACAGGCATTCATAGCCAAGATCTGGCATGGCGATGCAAGTTTCAGCATTTACGCCTTGAGATTGAGCAAGCATTTTAATCGGATCGTTGGTTGGATTCAGACCAGTAATCATTTTATTGATCGTATCTCGCTGACTATAAACGCCAGCCGCTAAACCCACTAACGATAAGAGAAGGAGTAACGTACCGATGACGGTTTTAAATCGAAATGGCGACGATTGAGTCACTGATGCACTCTTTTGCGGGTCTCCTAACACTTCACGCACAGCCTGATTCGCGATAGATCGGGTAACCAGTGCTTTACTCGAAGCGTATGCGCCAAGTAAGCTCCTATCTGCCAAGCTATTGATTAAACGTGGCACTCCCCGACTAGCTTGCCAAATAACCTTTACTGCAGCGGCATCAAATAAAGATACTGATTCAGGTTCAAGTGTTCGGCGTGCGCATTGGACTCTGTGATCCAAATATGCGCGGCATTCAGCCAACGATAATAAATTCAGATGATAGCGAGCCGTAATACGCTGATTTAACTGGCGTAAGTCATATCGCTGTAAAATATCACGCAACTCCGGTTGACCTACCAAAATTAACGTAAGTAATTTTTCTTTGTCTGTTTCTAAATTAGTCAGCAGCCTTACTTGTTCCAACAAAGAAGCAGGCATGCACTGGGCTTCATCAATAACGCAGATAACACGATGGCGCTTAGCGTAACAACGCAACAAAGCTTCGTTGAGAACAGCGTACAAGGATTTCAGAGTAGCATCTTCGGTATATTCAACCGCCAATTCGTCACATAAACTTTGCAGCAATTCAAGCGGTGATAATTGTGGATTAAAAATGTAGGCAAGATGTGTATGCTCTGGCAACTGCTGCATAAAAGCGCGGCACAATGTCGTCTTACCCGCGCCCACTTCACCCGTTAAACAAATTAAACCGCCGTGCCCCGTATGAGCATAACTAAGATGCGCCAAGGCTTCCTGATGCCCTTGCGATGGGAATAAGAATTCTGGATCTGGAGCGATCGTAAAAGGTAGCCGTTGAAAACCAAAGTACTCGAGGTACATGCCGTATCCGTGGAAATATTTTGAAGGCGCATGATAGCGGATTTTGGATAAAACCGCAGGCGTTACCAGTGCCTCATGTCTGAGTATTAAACGACAGCCCTACCAAGGCAAGCTAACACCGAGAGTTACTTCGGCATCACGAGCGTAATGAATGCGCCGATCATCAGAAACCACATCAAGCTTAAAGTAGCGATTATGAACATGCAGACCGAATTGATTGGTGCTGTATATCGATGCACCAAGATCAATTTTATCCAACGACCAAAACTTAGCGAGACTCAAACGCTCATAACGACCATGCATGGTCCCTGCGAGAGCTAATCCTAGTGGTTGGTAAATAAGTCTTGCTTTGCTGGTGACAGGGATGGTCTCAACTAACCTCTCTTGACCAGATCGACCGGAAGCTGAGCTACTGCTGGTGCACACTGTTTCGTCAACACTACCGAGGTTAACACACCCTTTATTAAAAGCTGCATCCTCGAACATCCAGCGATTAAACAAATCATTGAATTCGTAATCCACTGCCCATTGATCAGTAATTTGCCAATCACCAGCAATAGACAAACTCACCCCAGTACCTTCCGGCACATCGGCTTTATAGTTTAGAACCTTATCTTCATCAAAGTATGAATTGAGCTCTACTGAAACATTACGCCCCGTACCATCAAATGACACACCGTTTAATTGACCAAACTGAAAATGACCAACTTTATAAACAGCCAACTTTGGTGTCATCTGCCAGCGCTCGCCTTCAAATCGATGGCCAAAGCGCAATCCTTGAGCCTCTAGGACTTTAGCACTGAGCTCTATTTGATCTTGGGATGTACGCTCATTTCCTTGATCTAAATCTCGGTACCAAGCCGCCGTATCTGGGCTAAATGTCAAATAGTAATACCAACGAGTTTCTCGTTCTAATATCCAACTGTTTACATCAACACCAATCACTGCCGATGCGTTGGCATAGGCATAATCGCCGCTTTTGAAAGTACTATCCCAACCATCGATCATATCGCCAATTGGAACAGGCTCTGAGCTAGCTTCTACATCCAAGTAACTGTATATCCTACCGTCGGCATGGGCTAAACAACTCGCACATAGAAACAGCCCAGCAATGATATTAACTTTCACCAAGCATAATCCAAGTACCATCAACGTAACGAACGATATAAACACCTGGACGCTCTTCACGGATCGTTGCCATCAGCGAACCGCGATAGCGCAAATAGGCAACCGCCTCGCAATCATCGCCAGCAACTAATTCGTCCCGATTGTAGGCGCCGCAAGCAGTATTGGTATCGCCAACGCTGTACTCAACACGAGATGTTGAAAGAAACCCGATCGACTCTGCAGCACCAAATAAGGTAACTCCGCTACGCAAAACAACCAGTGATCCCACCTCGATATTCACATTCGACGTTTCTGAATACTCAACAAGATAAGAAACATTAAAACTTTGGGCGTTAGCTCCCGTAGGGATATTCGATAAAATATAATCGTAGTCATACCCAAAGACTGTGGTTACTTCGAAATAATCTTTAACTTTACGAATTAATGACGTGTCTAAAATCGTCGGTGTCAGCTCTCGGTTTTCTACGTCAGTAACGTAATTCGCGGTCGCTGTTAAATACAATGCTCCAATCCCGAGCTGATAGGTGTTTTCTAATACACCATCGAAGGCAACTTCAACATCTTCTGCAAATGGAATAAGCAAACCATCAGCGTCCGTAGGCAACGTAATTTTGTAGCCCCCCTGAGCTGCCACTTCGTGATAGTCAAGTACGCCTCCCTCAAATTGTAACTGCAAGAAATCATCGAGATTAGTTATCCCTCCAACTCTGGTGATAGAACCACAAGCGAGTTCCTCTCGTGCGGTAATGTCAGCTGTATCGGACATAGTACAAATCTGGAGATTACTGGCGTCTAAGCTGGCGTTATATGGAAAGATCCTATAGCGTCCAATACTTCCGCCTGCAATGGCAATATCGATATATTCCGCCGTTTCAACAGTATCATCAGAAGTCGAGTCGGTAGCGCCTGTATCAGTCGTTACTTGTTCCGTCGAGCGGTAGAAAGTAGCTAAATCAGATACATTTGTAACTAGAGCACTTTCTGGGCGCTTAATGAAAAGATTACTGAATTCCGGCCACTTAGAATCAGCATAATAAACGTTTCCGTTTACAGTAGACGCCTCCATTATCAAGCTTGTGTAATTTTGTAGAGTAGACGTCCCACCAGTACTATTGGAAATTTCGCCTAAATTCTCACCGCTGGATCGTAACCAAAAAACTACTGCTGTAGGGTTATAATGAACCTCAACTGCAGAATCATATGGATCAGAAACGCCAAACAAGCTGGTCTCAAATAGAACTTCTACTTCATGGGGTTCATCATTAATGGCGACATTAAGTTTCACCGAAGGCCAAGCAACGTCGATACCGCCTGCCTCATCAGTAGAAAATGCTGGAGGCACTTCATAATGGCTACTGTAAATTAAACGGAAATGCGGACGCTCTTCAACATCGATCGAGTTAGTTGATGTATCGAACGTTACGTTAGTAGCATCCGTTGTAGCAGTTGCATTTAATGCTAAGAAGCCCTCGGTATAAACGTCAAATGCCAAATAGGTTGTAATTGAGTTTTCAACAATACTACCCGTATCTAAAGCATCATAAGACAGGGTTAATGTACCGCTTATAGATACCGTCTTATTACTCGCAGAATATACTAGGGAACGACCATTAGTGGTCGTAGAACTAGCGCAGGTAGTCGAGCTATTGAGACAATCGAGATAATAAGAAATACCGTCACGAACGTCTTGTAACACAGCGTCTAATTGTGGAGAAATAGCATTATAAACATTCGTGTAACCATCATAATAAAGCTCTAAAGAGTCAGCATAACCGCCATCAATAAAACTAACCTCATTCGGATTATCACCTTTAAAGTTCAAAAAACGCTTATTAAGATCTGTAATAAATGTCTTTGATTTCTCCAAGCTGGTTTGCCAAGACGCAAGTGATTCTGGCACATCAATTTGGACAGCAGTTAATTCACCATCAATAAAACTAGCAGCACGATTACGCAACAAGGTACTTGCACGATCGGCTTCCGCAGGAACAATCGTGTTTACGGATTCTAGATAAGCAATGTTGGCGTCGAGTATGTCCGCAGCGGCTTCTGTTAACTCGTACAGTGACACTTCACTGCTCGCAGTATTTTTCTGGAAAATCTGACCTTGATTCAGCAGAAACTCTTCGAGAACTAAATTTACAGCTGCGTAATAATCAATATCACGATCCACAGCAAGTTTTTGCACAGCTGCCACATAAGCGCCGTACATTATCCCTTCTTCCAGCATTGAACTCGCCAGAGTTGTTTCGAATGCTAGACTCGCCGGAGAAATAGGAGTCGCCGAAATAATATCGCTAATACCAAACATTTCTGATACGTGTAAATTGGCAATCTCGATAGAGTATTCCGAATAAAAACCCGTCTTCTCGGTATCGGTCGTGTTATCGCCATTAGCATCAATATAAACAGTGGTTGCGAGTGAGCTGGCCAAATCGGTAATCCAATTGATGTTCACCCGCATAGCTTCAAGTGACTCACCTACCGCCGCACGAATTTGATAATCCGTATCCAATGGCACATCACCCTTGTAGGCCGCAGCCCCACAGCCAGTAACTAATTCACACTTATAGAAAGCTCGTCCATCTTTGTTTTCAGCAATCAAAATAAGCGGGGCACCGACATAAGATGTCGCCAAGTTGACTTGATAAAACCCAGTGGTAAGCGAGCTGGTCGTTACTTGCCCCTTGAAGCTGACGTTTCCGTTGGCATCTACCTCGGTATCCGGCTGCCCCTCATAATCCAGAGGCACAGCATGCACCTTCGATAAGCTAATATCACTAGCGCCGACGTAACCAGTTAGAAATGTGTTGTCGTCGACAGTACCGCCTTTTGTTGAACTGGAATTACCACTACATGAGGTGACGAGAGCGGCGGCTAGGGCCAACAAGGTAAAGCGTGAGATTGATTTCATATTATTCTTTTACTCATTATGACTGAGTTCATTGTAACTATGCCTATGACACAGAATAGCGAATAGTGTTCTGTTTACGACGATTTTACATAAAAAAACCCGGCAGTTGCCGGGTTTTTGTCTAAGAAGGTCAAGAGCCTTGCAAATTACTGCGCAGCTTTGAACTTTAGACGGTATGCATGTAGCAATGGCTCAGTGTAACCGCTAGGTTGCTCTTTGCCTTTAAATATCAAATCTGACGCAGCTTGGAAGGCAATACCATCAAAACCAGGCGCCATCGCAATGTAAGCTGGATCATTAGCATTCTGACCATCAACCACTACAGCCATACGCTTCAAGCCATCTTCAACTTGCGCACGAGTACAGATACCGTGCTCTAACCAGTTAGCGATGTGCTGAGAAGAGATACGCAGTGTCGCACGGTCTTCCATCAAACCTACGTTGTTGATATCAGGTACTTTTGAGCAACCAACACCTGCATCAACCCAGCGAACAACATAACCTAAGATACCTTGGCAGTTGTTGTCGATTTCTTTCTGAACCTGTTCTGCAGTCAATGCAGAGGCTTGTTCAGCAGTCATCAGAGGGATAGTCAAGATATCGTCGACAGACGCGTGTTCACGGCTCTTCAATTCATTTTGAACGGCAAATACATCAACCAAGTGATAATGCATTGCGTGCAAAGTAGCGGCTGTTGGTGATGGAACCCAAGCCGTGTTCGCACCCGCTTTAGGATGAACAATCTTCTGTTCCATCATTTGACCCATTTCATCTGGAATTGGCCACATGCCTTTACCGATCTGCGAACGACCTTGCAGGCCAGTTTCTAAACCTGTGTCAACGTTCCAGTTTTCGTAAGCATTGATCCAAGTCTGCTGCTTCATCGTGGTCTTAGGTACAAAAGGACCCGCCAACATTGAAGTATGGATTTCGTCACCAGTACGATCCAAGAAACCAGTATTAATGAACACTACCCGGTCTTTGGCGGCGCGGATACACTCTTTCAAGTTAACCGTGGTGCGACGCTCTTCGTCCATAATGCCCACTTTCATAGTGAAGCGTGGCAAGCCAAGTGCGTCTTCGATACGGCCGAACAACTCGTTAGCAAATGCAACTTCTTCAGGACCGTGCATTTTTGGCTTAACGATGTTTACAGAGCCCGCAGTTGAGTTCTGGAATGGCGCATTGCCTTTCAAATCGTGAATAGCGATCAAAGTAGTGATCATGCCATCCATGATACCTTCTGGAATTTCGCTACCGTCAGCAATCAAAATTGCAGGGTTAGTCATCAAGTGACCAACGTTACGGATGAACAGCATCGAGCGACCTTTCAGCTTAACGGTTTCACCGTTCAAGCCCATGTACTCGCGATCAGGGTTCATGGTACGAGTGAAAGTCTGGCCACCTTTTGAAACTTCTTCTGCCAAATCACCTTTCATTAAGCCCAGCCAGTTGCCGTAAGTAACAACTTTATCTGCCGCATCTACCGCAGCAACTGAGTCTTCGCAATCCATGATGGTGGTCAAAGCCGCTTCCATCAGTACGTCTTTAATACCCGCGGTATCGGTAGAACCAACAGGAGTAGAAGCGTCTACTTGAATTTCAAAATGCAGGCCATTGTTCTTCAATAAAATTGACGTAGGAGCAGCCATGTCGCCGTTAAAGCCAACTAGCTGAGAAGCGTCTTTCAAGCCAGTTGTTGAGCCGTCGGCTAATGTAACCACTAGCTTGCCTGCTTCAATTGCGTATTTAGTGCTACCAACGTGATCGCCCGACGCCAACGGCGCAGCATCATTTAAGAAGCCACGAGCATAAGCGATAACTTTATCACCACGTACTTTGTTGTAGCCTTTGCCTTTCTCAGCACCGTTCTCTTCAGAAATAACGTTCGTGCCGTACAGTGCATCGTATAGAGAGCCCCAACGCGCATTGGCAGCGTTCAGTGCAAAACGCGCATTCATAACAGGCACAACCAATTGAGGACCAGCCATTAGACCGATCTCAGGCTCTACACTGGCAGTTTCAGCTTCGAAAGCTGGGCCTTCAGGTAGCAAATAACCGATTTCTTGCAGAAACGCTTTGTATTCAGCGTGATTGTGCGGCTGCCCTTTACGTTCGGTGTGATAGGCGTCGATCTTAGCTTGAAGATCATCACGCTTAGCAAGCAAGGCTTTGTTTTTTGGCGCTAATTCGTTAACTAATACATCGAACTCAGACCAGAATTTCTCTGCATCGATACCAGTACCAGGAATTGCCTTGTCGTTTACGAAATCGTAAAGCTCACGAGCAACTTGAATGCCACCCTTCTGAACGTAATCAGTCATTGTTTCGCCTCAATCAAGGGGCTCGGATTTCAACCGAGCCACAGACCAATGTCACCCACTTATAAAGGTAGATAACGTGAAAATTTAAGGCTGCGGAGTATAACGCAAGTCATTCCGGACTGCTAATGGCTCGAGGCGGACGTTGCTCTGGATTTTTATGCTGTGCCCCTTCTAGTTAACCACAACACAAATATACCTATACAAAACATATACAAAACTAATTCAGATATGATACAAGTAAATCTCAACTCAATCATGGAGATTGCACATGGCATCTAAAAAGCACCCCCAAGCGCAGCTAGAAGACCGCCGTACTCAACTACAAAAGGATATCGAAGCCTTTTTAGCAAAAGGTGGGCATATCGATCAGGTTGAAAGTGGTTTAAGTGGTGATAAGAGCGCCCCCGCTCACTCACTACAAGGTCAACGCCCGAATACTCAAGTAAGGATTCACAGCCCGATTTCTTATGGATCTTTCTAGTCCATCGAGATATTCGGCAAAACAAAAAGGGCCACTATCTGCTGATAGCGGCCCTTTTTATTTAAGGCTGTTTAGGTTTTAGTAAACGCGTTACAACAAACTTTCCCACGAGCCATCAATGTAGCGAATAATCCACACGCCACTCTCTTTGGCGATACGTCCATAAACGACATCGCGAAAGTTGAGATAAAAAACAGCATCATCTAAATTACGGGTCTCTCCATACTCGGCAACATTAGACGTCACGCAGCGGTCATAATTACCTTCTTGGTCGAGAACATAGCGATAAGGCTCAGAACCTAATTGGTAATCTAGGTTGGCATAAGCGGTTAGCTCACTGTCAACGCTGCTCGTGGTGCCATCATCTAATGTGAGTGACACACCGTCTTTATATATGGCAACGCTTCCGTCCTCTCCGAATGCTGACTGGGTATTATAGTTAACCAAAAGACGATCCAATCGCGACCCAGCACCAAGATACACATCGTTTAGAGTTAATGATGAATAATCATGAGATAACGCTGCCGTTACATCAATTGAATCTGCAGTTGGAGCGCTTACCAAGACATCCAGCACAGTCCTTGGCTCAGACGTGGACGTACGTCCGTCGTATTCAAGAACCACTTCACTAGTAAACCGCGCTGTCGTCAATCCAAGCACTTCAGGATCATAAAGCTCACCATCGAAAGAAACTTCATCGGTCGACAAATCCGCTAAGGTCAAACAACCATTTTCATCCGGAGCATTTACGGGCCACTCAATGAAGTATGCACCGCGCCCTGGAACATCCAGACGAGCAAACACACCAATTTCCCAAAGGTCATTGATGGCTTGCTGCACATCACGTTCAGCATTAAGACGCTGACGAGGCTCACAACTGACGACGCTCCATGCCGAACCCGTATTTTCTAGCAAGCACTGCTCAAGATAATGAGTAGGGATCAATTCTTCGATGTCGCCATCTTTATCAATATCGCTCGTATCGGCGCGGTAAACGGTTGGATAAAAACGATAGCGATAAGATTCTGCCGACGGCACATAGTAATCGAGATACTCAATATCGTTTCCATTCAAGGTTTCATTGCCTAACTTATAAGAAGCAACAGCCGTTTCGACTTGCCCTTTCACATAAGTAGTCGAAGCCGTTGGATTAAAGAAACCATTGAATGACGCAAACTCGGATTCACCATAATAGGAATCTGCATTAGCACTACTAGCCGAGATGAAAACGGTGGTGATATTTTGATCATTATCACCGTCATCACCCACAACATCCGAAATTCTGCCGTTTAGAACAACAGTATCGATGTTGTAGTGCATAGATCCGGAGGTTTCAGGATCAGCGACACCGCGATAGAACAAACGGAACGAACCCGTTACTTCGTTCTCTGCGTCTGACGAAATTGTTGCAACATCATAAAGACTAAAATCAGACCAACGAATTTCATACCCTAAGATAGGGTTCGAGGCACTATCAGCGGGTGCCGAAACGGCTTCCGTATAGTAAATACGCACGCCAGAGCTGGACGATATGTCATCGTTTGGATCGTCATTGGCATAGGTATTATCAACAATGAAACGTAAATCACCTTCGGTATAGGTACCTCGGATCAATATATCAATAGCATTTGAGCTGGTTGGCGTTGTGTCAGCATCCGTGAGATTCACGTCAGCCACCATGTAGTTCACCGTAATCGCCCCACCATTCAGCGTTAACGTTGCGGTTGCTGCGTCATAGTTAGCATCGGTCAACCAAGTCCAACCTGAATCAAGCGCAGGGCAAGCACCATTCAAATAACAATCAACATAGAGTTCTTGTGTTTGACGAAAAGCCAGCACAATGGCGTCGAGATCATCGGCATGAGCTTCGCCAATTGCTTTTAGCTGATCGGTATAGCTATCAATTTGGGCCTTATAACCGCTCTCAAAAAAGGTCTCTTGATAATCTCGCAGGATATCGACAAAGGCCTTAGTGCGCTGTAAACCAATAGTGAAATCGCTATAGTTAGTACCAAAAAGATTAGCGAGCGTATCTGGTGTCACCACCGTTAATGTGTCCGCTGTAAACCCAGCCTGATCAGCCTCAAAACCACTGATCACTGAATCAACAAAACCCTGTACGGTGGCATTACTGACAGTGATTGCGGCTAAGTTATCTTTGGCTAAGGTATACAAATCATCAAGACTCAGTGTTTGGCTTCCACCCATCTCAAACAATTGTCCATCGTTAGCGACTAAATCGGCGCCCACCGCGCTTGCATAAGTAGGTAAATCGGACGTTGGCGTGTAACTTAATTCTAAAGATTGCCAAGCAGCCAATAATGCTCCGTAGCGAATACTATTGATTGCATCAGCGGAGTTGGCTTTGCGCCAATCATTAAGTTGAGTTAAATCTGCAGGCTCAGCGGTCTGGATATTGGTAATTCCAAACAAACGGGAGACTTGAGATACCGATTGCTCAACAGAATAGGCTGAGTAATAGCCGGTATCTAACCAACCACCATCTTGGGTGTCAGAACTAGCCTCACTATACACTTTCGCGAACGCCAATTGCGCCGCCAAATCAGTCAACGGAGTAACACGAACACGCTCTTTATTCGCCAACGAATAAGCAACGGCTCGCCATTCTGGGGTTGTTACCGGATTGTACGTTTCACCAAAAGCAACGCTAACATCACCGTAAGTACAACCGCTGGCCACTTGGCACTTACGAGACGTGGCAGCCACGTCCGCATCGGCATCAGCAACACGGCCAATAATGTCGAAGTAGGATAACTCTTCAGCCAAGATAGCGACGGTCGCTTCCGCTTCGTTGTTGGAGGTGTAAGTAGTCGATACCAACTGCTTATCGCTATTTTCCGCCAACGTCCCAGCTTCAGTGACCGCAACATAACGAATCAAAGCATCAGAAAAGTCTTCCTGCCCAGCCTGAACATAGACATTAATAAAACTGCTACTTCTAGAACTGCCATTATCACTGCACCCTGCTAATAAAGCGGGAATCAACAACGCACTGCCTAATACTCGTAATTTCAACACACACATTTCCTTAACGACGGCCTGCCAACGGGGGTCTGACGGCCAACAAATGCCGCTATCATAGCAGGCTTTAAGCCGACCACTAGCCCGAACAACAAAAGACTAAGTAATGATTTGCAAGCAAAAGGTTCCCCGCGACCAATAATCCGATAAAATGCCGCCACACCTGAAGGGGGCTGTATGCATTTATTCGTAGACCAATTGACCAACGTCGATTTTAGCTATCTCGATCCACACCGAGGTCTCGTCGGAGAAACTTGGTGGGCTTCGGCTGTTTTAGAGGGCGCACTCGATGAACAAGGAATGGTTTGCGACTTTGGTATCGTAAAAAAAACCTTACGAAACTGGCTCGACTTAGAGCTAGACCATCGTCTTTTGATACCGGTTCGCTCCCCTGCTTTGCAGCACTGCTTGCATGACGACAAGATAACCTTAACTTGGCACTTCGGTCATGGTCAGCACTTAACCATGACAGCTCCGCAGCAAGCCGTTGCCTTGGTTGACGCAGAGGTAATCAATGACCTAACCGTCGCCGAGTGGTCTATCACTCAGCTATCTTCTTCTTTTCCTGGAAGTATTGAGCAGTTATCACTCACGTTTGAAAACGAAAACATTCACGGTGCCAACTACCACTACAGTCATGGTCTTAAGAAGCATGATGGCAATTGTCAGCGAATAGCGCATGGTCATCGTTCTCGTATTGAAATATTTATTGATGGTGAACGGAATCCCAGCTTAGAACAGCAGTGGGCCAACACTTGGGAAGACATCTATCTCGGAACGGTTGAAGATCTGTCGAATCAGACAGAAGAGCACCTGCACTTCCACTATCATGCACAACAGGGTGAATTCACCCTAAGCCTTCCTAAAGATTGTTGCTACCTGATGGATACGGATACGACCGTTGAACTGATAGCCGCCCATTTAGCCCAAGAAATAAAGCGTGACCACCCTTCCGTCGAAGTCTGCGTAAGAGCATTCGAAGGTGTTAATAAAGGCGCAATGGTAGCGCTGTAACAGCGCCTAGAGCGGTATTGCATGTATAAAAAAAGCATTCCTAGGAATGCTTTTTTTATACATGATTTTTATGAAGCTACGGAACGGTATTACACCGCACCTTCCATATTTTGTCGTAATCGCCATTGCCCCCAAAAGAAAGCCACCAAAGCGACAGGCACAAGCCACATTAGCCATTCATGCATCGAATCTGCAAATTGTTGACCAAGAAAAAAAGCTACAAAAAACAGCGCCGCAGCCCAAGCAACAATCGACAAGGCATTAGCAAATGAGAACGGCAGTAAAGGAACCCGAGCAATACCGCACGCAATATAACCAAAAGTTCTCAATCCTGGCATGCAACGAATTAATGCCAGCTGATGCCAAGGGGTTTGTTGCAAAGGTTGAATTTGGCGTTGAATCATAGGGCTCTGCAGGTGACGCGATAACCAAGGCCATGAATGAGCCAGGCGCCCAAAAAGATACAAAGCGGTGTCGCCAATAAACATACCGGCACAGACTGAGACAAAAGCAAGTTCAGGTGCCACGCGGCCACTTGCCGCCAACAACGCAGCACCAATAATCGCCAAATCTTCTAAGGCGAACGTCGATACAATAATGACAAGGACCAACCAATACGGGCTATCGGAGTAACCCAACAAACTATCTAGCATAGAATGTTACCTGTGTGCTTCCTATACAGAATCACCCGCGACAATAGGAATATGGCGGACAATTCAAAATTTTGACCGGCGATTGTAACAAAAGTGCCTTGTTTGCCTAGGCAAATTATTGTCAACAACATGCGATCACTTGAAATTGACAGAATTTCAATGAGGAAATTTACGATTCGGGGCTGAGAAAAGAGAAAAAATCCGGTAAAATCCTGCGCCTTCCTAATTCACCATTTGATCCCGTCGAGAGTATCCATGGAACTGTCTGCATTAACCGCAATATCTCCACTAGATGGCCGTTATGGCAGCAAAACAATACCGCTGCGCGCTATTTTCTCTGAATTCGGCCTTATTCGTGCCCGTGTTGAAGTTGAGATTCGCTGGTTGCAACGCTTGGCCGATCATCAAGGCATTGCTGAAGTCCCTGCATTTTCAGCAGCAACCAATGCGCAACTGAACGCTATCGTGAGTGAGTTCAGCGAAGACGACGCTCTACGCATTAAAAAGATTGAAGCAACCACCAACCATGACGTAAAGGCGGTTGAGTATTTCATTAAAGAAAAATTTGAAGGCAACGACGAACTTCAAGCCGTTACTGAATTCGTGCATTTTGCTTGTACTTCAGAAGATATCAACAACCTGTCTCATGGCTTGATGCTAAAAGCCGGTCGCGATGACGTTGTTGTTCCTATGATGAAAGAAGTCGCTAACGCCATTCGTAAGCTGGCTCACGACAACGCCGAATTGCCAATGCTATCACGTACACACGGCCAAACTGCGTCGCCAACGACCCTTGGTAAAGAGATGGCGAACGTCGTTGCTCGTTTAGAACGTCAAATTCGTCAGGTCGAGAATGTCGAAATCCTTGGCAAAATCAATGGTGCTGTCGGTAACTACAATGCTCACCTTTCAGCCTACCCAAGCATTGATTGGGCTGATAACGCGCAGGTATTTGTGTCCTCATTGGGCTTAACCTTTAACCCATACACCACGCAAATTGAACCGCACGATTACATCGCTGAACTATTTGATGCGATGGCACGCTTCAACACTATCCTGCTTGATTTTGACCGCGACATTTGGAGCTACATCTCATTTGGTTACTTTAAGCAACGCACGATTGCTGGCGAAGTTGGTTCATCAACAATGCCGCATAAAGTTAACCCAATTGATTTCGAAAACTCGGAAGGCAACCTTGGCCTAGCCAATGCTGTATTCGCTCACATGGCGACCAAACTGCCTGTATCTCGCTGGCAGCGTGACCTTACCGACTCAACAGTTCTGCGTAATATGGGGGTTGGCATTGGTTATAGCCTATTAGCGTTCCAAGCCAGCCTTAAAGGTATCAGCAAGTTAGAAGTCAACGCTGCGCGTTTGGCAGAAGATCTGGATAAAGCTTGGGAAGTATTGGCTGAGCCAGTGCAAACGGTTATGCGTCGTTATGGTATCGAACAGCCATACGAAAAACTAAAAGCCTTCACTCGTGGCAAAGCGATTACGCGTGACGCTATGATCGAGTTCATTGAAACTCTAGAGTTACCGCAATCGGCAAAAGACGAGCTGAATGCCATGACCCCAGCGAGTTATGTAGGTAATGCCGCTGCGCAGGCGAAGGCCGTTTAACCAGTTGTTAAAATAACTGATGATGAAAGCCTCCACTTTGGAGGCTTTTTTTTAACTGACCGTTTTACCATCGATTCCATTCTATTGAGTGATGACTATGCATCTTCTTGGCAACCTAAGCATCGACGAGTTTCTGCGTGACTACTGGCAGCAGAAACCCGTGTTAATTCGCAATGCTTGGCCTAACTTTGAGCCACTATTAAGTGCGCAGGAACTCGCTGGATTAAGTCTTGAGGACGATATTGAGTCGCGCTTAATACTAGAACAAGGGCAAGATGGTCCGTGGGAAATTCGCAAAGGTCCATTCTCAGAGACAGATTATCGCTCACTCCCAAAAAGTCATTGGACCTTACTGATCCAAGCCATTGATCACTGGGTGCCCGAAGCCGCAGAGCTACTAGAGCATTTTCGCTTTATCCCGAGCTGGCGCATTGACGACCTAATGATTAGCTATGCAGTCGATGGCGGTAGCGTTGGCCCGCATTACGATCAGTACGATGTATTTCTATTACAAGCCGAAGGACAACGAGAATGGAGGATCGGTCAGCACTGTGATAGTAACTCGCCAATTATTGGCAATACCCGCCTGCGTATTCTTAGCGAGTTTGAAGAAACCGAACGCTGGGTACTAAACCCCGGAGATATGCTGTATCTACCACCGCAACTCGCGCATTACGGCATTGCCCAAGGCGAGTGCATGACTTACTCCATCGGTTTTCGAGCACCATCGGTTAGCCAGTTGCTGGAAACAAGTCTTGATGTTGTGTTGCCAACCCTGACCGAAAACCAACGTTACTGCGATGCAGGAATTCAACCCGCTGTATCTGCATCTAGGATCGACCAGCAAGCAACTGAGCGCTTGGCAAATCTACTCACCTCTGAACTGCGAAAACCAGAAGTTCTTGCCAAAATTCTTGGACAGCTAATGACGGAACCCAAGTACAGCGAGCTCCTTCCAGAAGCGGAAAGCGAAATTACCTGGGACGAATGGCTCGACACCGTTGAAGACGAATCACTGCTACGCCACGAACACGCACGATTCGCCTACTTTACAGACGACAACCAGTGCCTATTCTTCAATCATGGCGAATGCACTGTTCTACCAAAGTCATGCACCCAACTGGTTGCCACTCTGGGGGATTATCGGCAGTATTCGATAGATCAATTACAACATCTCGCACTCGACGATCAAGGAAAAAATTTGCTGCTACAGCTTTGGGCTCAGCAAATGATCTACGTAGAAAGTGATACTCAAGGAGTTTTTGATGGAGATTGTAACGACTGACTGGAGTAAGCACCGCGATGCCTTGCGTGACATACGTCGCCGCGTCTTTATTGAGGAGCAAGGTGTACCTGAAGAGTTGGAGTGGGATGACGACGATCTAAAAGCCACCCACTTCATCGTCTATGATGGCAAACGTCCGGTGGCCTGTGCGCGACTGCTAAACAACGGACACTTTGGCCGCATGGCCGTATTACGCGAACACCGTCAACAACACTGGGGAAGTCGCCTTCTGAGAGCGATAGAACAACACGCTCGCAGCCATCTACCCGTAAAGCAGATCAAAGCAAACGTACAGACTCATGCATTTGGCTTTTACCATCGCAATGGTTTCACCGCAAATCCGGAGTTTTTTCTAGATGCCGGTATTCCACATTTGCCGATGCACAAGGCAATTGGATCACCACACCAAACGACAACACTCACACCCAAAATCGATTCAGAACGATACCAACTGAATGATTTACTCTCAATTTCTAGCTGGCTACAAATTGCACTACAAGGCGGCCCTGTTCGAGTTTTTTTACTAATCGAAGATCTCACCCATCCTTTATGGTCGGATACCACACTCCTCAATGCCATAAGTCGGTACCTAAGAGCGTCCCGCCAACGACAGGTTGAGATCATTTTGCGAGCCGAACACGGTTCACAGTCGTCTCATCCGCTCATTAAATTACAACAACGATTAAGCAGCCGCATAAATATTAAAGTAAATAGCACCATAAAACACAGCCAAGTATTACTAGAATCTTGGGGTTGGCTTACCCTAATGGATGAAAATAAAGGCTTTGCCTCAATGTCGGATACAGCACGGACTCGACACTATGTCGAAAGAGCAAAAACGCTTTTGCAACAAGCAACACCACTAAAAGAAGGTCGGCGCCTAATGATTTAGGCGCTTGGTAAAATACCACTTGAAATGCTAAACACAATCGCTTCGCAAATAACAACAACTAAGGTTAATGACCAGCGTAGGCGTTTATAACGATACGAATAAACACGGCGAATAATTGCACGCATTTCTAGCCACAACAAAATGATAAAGCCCAATGAAAACAAGCCAGTCGCAAAAGCTAGCGGTACAAAATACGCGCATAATCCTAATAAAAAAACACCAATAGCGGCCACGAGCGTCGTATTATCTTTCCCACCGTATTCATCGGTAATTCCTTGCGCCATACCCCAGCAACTACCGGCCATAAAGGCCAAAATAGCAAAAGAATACAAGCGAAATAGCGGCTCAGCGTAATCGACACCCAAATACAGTGAAGCAGTCGTTGCGACAAAAGGCAGCAAGCCAGCAGCACCCAGCTTTTCTGTTAAAGATAACGCCATCGAGAACTCCTTGATAATAATAAAATCTAAAATCAGACCTTCAGTGTAGAATAACATTCAAAAAAAAAGCCACTTTTACAGTGGCTTTGATAGCAAGCATGAATAATTAAATTACAACGCCAGTAGCAATTTAGTTACACGCTCCACATCTGCGGGGGTATCAATACCGTGCCCCGGTGCCTGTTCAATAACCGACATATGGATTTTAGTGCCATACCAGAGTGCCCGTAACTGCTCTAACGACTCCGTTAGCTCTAATGCACAAGGCTCCATGGTCTGATAAGCCTTAAGAAACGACACGCGATAACCGTACATACCAATATGACGCAACACCGGCATACGACTCGTCAATGTATCGCGTGATTGTTTGTATAAGTCGCGATCCCAAGGAATCGGAGCACGACTAAAGGTCATTGCAAATTGGCGCTGATCCAGAACCACTTTCACGGCATTGGGATCAAATGCTTCTTCCACATCGTGAATAGGAGTACATACAGAACTCATACCCGCTTCCGGATTATCTAATAAACCCTTCGCTGTTAGTTCGATTAATTCACGTGGAATTAGCGGCTCATCCCCTTGTAGATTAACGATGACCACATCGTCAGCCCAGCCTTTGATGAGTGCAACTTCGGCAATGCGTTCAGTACCATTTTCATGATCCAGTGAGGTCATCACTACCTCGGCACCAAATGCTTCTGCGGCCAATTTAATACGCTCATCATCCGTTGCAATCACAACCTCTGAAACCCCCGCTGCCAACGCACGTTCATATACATGCTGAATCATTGGCTTACCAGCCAAATCAATTAATGGCTTACCCGGCAGTCGGCTTGATGCATAACGAGCTGGAATAACAATTTTATAATCCGACATGAATGTTAAACCTTATAAAATTCGTGATACCAACGAACAAATTTTTCTAACCCCACTTCTAGTGACGTGTTAGGCGCAAAATCCACATCGGCAATTAAATCATCAACATTGGCATACGTCGCCAACACATCACCTGGCTGCATATCGAGGTAACGCTTATCGGCAGTTTTCCCCAGCACCTTCTCAATAGTCTCAATAAAGGTACCAAGCTCAACAGTATTATGATTACCAATGTTGTAAATTTTATAGGGCGCAGAGCTGCGACTGGTATCTCCAGACTCTGGTGACCAGCCTTCAACGCCAGTAGGAATTTTATTTGCAATGCGAGTCACACCTTCAACAATATCGTCGATATAGGTGAAGTCGCGTTGCATTTTTCCGTGGTTGTAAACGTCAATGGTTTTACCTTCTAAAATAGCCTTAGTAAAACTAAAGTACGCCATATCAGGACGCCCCCAAGGTCCGTATACCGTAAAGAACCGCAAGCCGGTTGTTGGTAGACCATACAAGTGCGAATACGTATGAGCCATTAACTCATTGGATTTTTTTGTTGCCGCGTACAAAGATACCGGATGATCCACACGGTCTGATGTACTGTATGGAATATGGGTATTTAATCCATAAACGGAACTAGAGGATGCGTAAACCAGATGCTCGATATTATTATGGCGACACGCTTCTAGAATATTAACAAAACCCACTAAGTTACTTTCTACATATGCGTGCGGATTAGTAATTGAGTAACGCACACCCGCCTGAGCGGCTAAATGTACAACACGATCAAATTGATGCTCTGCAAATACAGCATTAACCGCTTGAGTATCGCCCAATTCAACTTGCTTAAATTCAAACTGAGGCAAGGCATTCAACCACGCCAAGCGGCCATGCTTTAAATTAACATCGTAGTAATCGTTCAGATTATCGATACCAACAACTTCGTGACCTTGTTCGATAAAACGCTGACTGGTAAATGCACCAATAAAACCAGCGGCACCTGTAACTAATATTTTCACGATTTTAATTCCTCAAATTCTGGCAACATGGCCTTAATATAGGCTTCTTCTAGGGGCATGCGACTGGCTAATATAATATCGGCAACTTCGCGCGCGACGCCCTTTCCGCCCTCAGCATCGGTAATTAAATCCGAATGCTCACGTACCATCCAAAATGCATCTTTAGGAGCAATGCTTAATCCAACACGACGCATGACTTTTAAATCAATAACATCATCACCGACGTAGCAAACCTCACCAGAATCGATCATTAGCTCATCCATCAATTGAGACAGAACAGCCCACTTATCTTTAGTGCCTGGAAAAAAATGCGTAATGCCGAGATCCTCTACCCGCTTTTGTAACGGCGCAGAACTTTTAGCGGAAATAATGGCAGTGATAATGTCGTATTGATTCAGCAGTTTAATGCCAACGCCGTCTTTGACATTGAAGTGTTTGACCTCTTCACCAGAAGCCGAATACGTTAACGTTCCGTCAGTCAATACGCCATCTACATCGAACACCACCATACGAACAGCCCGTGCTTTTTCTTTAATCGCGTTCGGGATGTGCACCATGATACCGATTCCATTAAATTGAAAAGGCGATATTGTACCGATTAACCGTCAAAAGTGTGAGTTGTTGTCGCGGATAAAAATAATAAATTTAAGAAATTTATAGGGTAAAGCAGAAAAATCGGAAGGATTTATAGCGATAATTTCGTTGGTATCCCCAAGGGGATTCGAACCCCTGTTACCGCCGTGAAAGGGCGGTGTCCTAGGCCTCTAGACGATGGGGACACAAGGACGAACAGATACGTTTTTGGTGGAGCCTAGCGGGATCGAACCGCTGACCTCAACACTGCCAGTGTTGCGCTCTCCCAGCTGAGCTAAGGCCCCGTCTCAAAACGTGGGCGTATCTTACTTACGCCCCCTAACACTGTCAACAAGAACTTAGAGAAATATTTCTCTAAAACAAGGACTTACGAGACATTGGTTATCTGTAGCCCGCTTGACCAAAAACCAAACGAGCATTTGCCCTAATATGCGTCGTAACTACCGACAAGAAATTACTCTTGCGCAGCAACAGGCTCAGCCGCCATTGCCGCAAGGTAACCTTGGTAATCCTTTTCCATCTTCTTTAGCTTTTTCTTACCGACTTCGCCGATAACACCCAGAGCATGACGAACACGCGCACGACTCATGTCTGGGCCTAAAATAACCATGCTATCCAACACTGAAATCGTCGCGGAAGTTCCCGCAATGGCGATAAAGAATGGGAATAAGAAATCACGAATCTTAATATCCATTTGCTTAGCCAAGCCAAACAAAGCGGCTTCGATCTCTGCACGTTCCCAATGGCGAATGCTTTCTAACTGCCACAAACCAAATTGCAGTACATTTAGCAGACGCTCTTCGTCGTAGGCTTTATGCTCAAATTGAGCAGCCGTCAACGGCGTTAGCCCTGCTAAGAAATGCCCGGCTAGTGGCACCACATCAGAGAAGACTTCTACACGCGGCTGAATATGCGGAATGATTGGAATCAAACGTTCTGGACGTAATCCCCACGCAGCAAAGCGTTGTGCAAAGGTTTCTGCATCCAACTCGCGTAGCCATAGGCTATTTACCCAGCGTAATTTCTCCATATCAAATACGGGGCCACCCAACGACACGCGTTGAATATCGAAATGACTAAACATCTCGTCACGGCTGAATTTTTCACGTTCGTCAGGCATAGACCAACCCATGCGGCCAAGGTAATTCAGTACCGCTTCCGGCATAAAGCCCATACGCTCGTAGAACATAATTGAGGTCGGATTCTTACGCTTACTCAGCTTACTTTTATCTGGATTACGCAACAGAGGCATATGACAGATAGTCGGCATTTCCCAGCCAAAATATTCGTACAGCAATTTATGCTTAGGCGCGGAACTGATCCATTCCTCGCCCCGAATCACATGCGTAATCGCCATCAAGTGATCATCAACGACGTTGGCTAGATGATAGGTTGGCATACCATCAGACTTCATTAGAATCTGAGCATCAACCTGTGACCATTCCACTTCAATACTGCCGCGCAACATGTCATTGATAACACACACGCCCTCTTCTGGTACACGCATACGGATTACATAAGGGGCACCTGCGGCTTCACGGCGAGCCACTTCCTCTGCTGGCAATTCTAAATGCGATGCTTTCAGAGCCGAGTTAGTACCATCCTGCTGCAACTGTGAACGAATGGCATCCAATTCTTCAGCGGTACGGTAACAACGGAATGCATAACCAGAAGCCAACAATTGCTCCACATGCTCAACATAAATGTCTTTGCGTTCGCTTTGACGATAAGGACCGTACTGACCACCAACATCCGGGCCTTCAGACCACTCAATTCCCAGCCAACGCAGACTATCCAGAATTGCTTGCTCAGACTCTGGAGTGCTACGAACTTGATCGGTATCTTCGATACGTAGAATGAATTCACCACCATGCTGACGAGCAAATGCAAGATTGAATAGCGCTATGTAGGCAGTGCCAACATGAGGATCGCCAGTAGGAGATGGTGCAACGCGGGTACGAACCGTCATAAGGAATCTCTATTTCAGATACGAATAAACAAAAGTGGGCACGATTATAGAGAAATCGCACCCACTTAGCACCGCATCCGAACAACCTCAGACGAGAAAATAGTCTTAGCTTTAGTTTTTAGCGTTAATTTCTCGTTCCATTTCAGAAAGGATACGAATGACTTGGGTGCTAGCAGACTCCATACGCTCAAGTTCTTTCAACATTTTTTCGCGATCCTGATCTTTGAAGGCAGCCATGGCCCTAAAGCCTGAATCGTGTACTTGCCGATGAGGCTCATCCAATCGGGCAAAGCTAGCAAGATGGCTGTAGCGCTGCTTCCCCTCACCTTCTATATACCACTTACCCAGGCGACAATGAGTATGATCTGCAAGAGATTCACATACCTGTGGCTTATTTTGCCAAATGCATTGATATACCTGAGCTTTCCAAACGACATGATCCAACTTTGCAGTTTCAATAAAACTTTCACTCGCGGTATGAGAGAAACTATTGGAAACATGGCGTGACACATCCCCTATTGCATTGATGTGCTCAGAAACCAAACGTACTTCATCAGATAAAGCAGCCCCGTGATCCCCCACGGCTCCAATACCTTCAGACACCCTGTCGACTTCGCTACCCACGGTTGAAATCAAACTTCCGATCTCAGCCGTCGCTTCTGCTGTTCGTTGAGCAAGCGTGCGTACTTCGTCCGCAACAACAGCAAAACCACGCCCTTGCTCGCCTGCTCGTGCCGCTTCAATCGCAGCATTCAAAGCCAACAAGTTAGTTTGTTCTGAAATCCCTTGAATCAAACCAACAAAATTCTCAATACCTGACGCGACATTCTTTAAACCACTAACAGCCTCGGAGGCATCTGCAGATTTATCACGGATATCCGTCAATTGACTGGCAAGATTCGCCAGCGTACCTCTGATATCTGAGACCTTAGCAACTGAAGCATCAACTTGTGCATTTTCTCCTGCGAGACGCGCAGCAGAGGCTGCCATTGTGTTACGAATGTCGTCCACAGTAACCGAAGAAGAAAACCATAGCTTTTGCAATGAGGTCGTATATTGCAGCTGCTCTAAACTATATTGACTGCGCATGTCCGCTACAATTTTGATTTTGCGCAGAACTTCATTCTCTCGTTCCAACATTTCAAGACGACGACGCATCGCCTCAGTTTCGGCCAACGATGGCCCTCGTTCTTTTTGTTTGAAAAACACCGATACCCCCAAACCACCAAATTCGAGCACTAAATTCCCGTGGCAGACGCCAACCCATGTGTAAATTAACTATAGTTGATACTTGTAAAGTAGCCAGATAGCACGCGCCACAGATCTTCCGAAAAAAGAATTCTGAGAGGAAACAAAAAGGCCAAGGTATGCAACCCTTGGCCTCTTCGGAATAACGACGCGACAATGTCGCATCCCATGATTTAATTTTAAGATTGTCGAATTTGAAATTGCGCACCAATACGTTCAGCTTCTTCAGCCGCGCGTTCACGAACTTGCTCGGGATCTGTATAGAGCGTATTGATTAGAGACAACTGAATCGACTGTGCTCTTTCGATTGACATTTCTTTGTTGCTAACTCGCTCTGGCATTTGTCGTAGTATCGCCTCAGCAAGCTTTGTGCGAACACTGTCGTCCGTTGCTTTGTTTAACGCTTCCATCTGCTTGTTAAAGCGCAATAAGTTAACTAAACGCACGAGTTCTAGATCGGGAGTTTCGTGTCGCGATGCAACACCATTCAAAATAATCCATTCCGGAGAAGATACATACTCTGGACGTTCTGTTAAGGGAGCAACGGCAGGTTCCAATTCAACGGCAGCAATTGCCGCAGTTTCTGCAGCCATTTGCATTTTAATAATATCTTGAGCGTCCATTTTAGACAGCTCTTCTTTCGAGTACGTCGTAGTTGTTGGTACGTTATAGTCAGCTGAAGCCACAACAGTATTTTTAACCGTCGTACTACTAGGTGTTAACCAAACAACTGCACCGACGGCAGCTATGGTAAGAAATGAGCAAGCTAGACCAACACGAATGGCTGTATTTTTATTATTCATCGCCTATTCCTCTACTAAATTAAAAATGGCCGAGAGCAAACACTCTCGGCACATTTATTTATCACACTTTACTGCTTACCAACGAGTAGGAGCTGGAGGTGTAACAGTGAACTGATACTGTTGACCAGGGCCTGCAACCAAGCTGTTGAACAAACTCGTCATCCAACCACACTTAAGTTCAGAGAACTCAGTCGTGCCATTAAACTCTAGGTATCCTGCACCTAAATCACCAATTGGGCCTTCATAGGCAATTGGGAAAGCAACAGGGCTTGTGGTAGTACAATTAAACGGTAATTTCAACCAGCCAAAACCAGCAGCATTGATCAGAACATTAGCGTCGGCTTGACCGTCAATATTCAACATGCCATCACGGCTTAAGCCAGCAGTACCAGTAATTGGACCCACAGGTTCAATACTCAGGTTCACATCAAGATTCACTAGGATGTTCAACTTAGTATCAAAATCTGGCACCGACATTGACCCCATCAAGGTGCCTTGAGTAATGTTCGTATCAGCTGTCAAAGAAGAATCTTCAGGCAGGATCACATCCTGATCTAAGGTCGCAAGATGGATTGTTGCACCTAGATTCCAATCATTCAGAGATACGACGAAATCACCGCCACCAGGATTGGCATTTGACTTAGGCGCTTGAGAGAAGCTGTAGCAGCTGTTATCAACTGAGGTGCCGGCAAAGCGCTCGTCAAACCATTCCAACACATGCGGAGCCGCTTGGAATTGAGTAACGATATGCTCACTTGGGAAGATATCAAATGTCACTTTTGCAAACTTACCGCAATAGCGTTTTTTCAATGCTGCGTGTTGTTCAATTTCAATGAATTCATCCGCTTGACCGTGATATTGGTATACAGGCACAGAAGGCTTTCCGTCGCCCAAGTTTTGCGCAGTTACAGCATCATTAACTGATGAAATCGCTAACAGTTCTGTTAAGCCTTTAGAGCCGACAGTGTATTCAGAAATGCTGTCGTTCATAAAGTCGAACAAAGATTCAAATACACATTGGTCTTTAGCAACTGCAATAGCAGCATGACCATTGGCACTTGCTAGCTCATCTAGTGGGATATCATCTGGATATTGTTCAGCCAAACCAACAACCGCGCCCAATAGGAAAGAAGCACCTGCGCTACCATCTAAGTATGCTGCAGTGGATGCGAAATCAGCAGGAGTACCGCCAGCAGCGATAGCGACTAGGTTAAGGTCTGGAGCATAAGACTTTTGTACTTCGCCAGCCCAAGATGCAGTTTGACCACCTTGAGAGTAACCCCAGATTACTGCAGGTGCATTTGCACTGATGCCAGCATTAGGAATTTGCGATGCCGCAGTGAAGATATCCAGAGCTGCGTGCGCTTGCGATTCGCCTGCTAGGTAGGTTGGTGAATCACCAGTGGTGTAACCCGCGTTGTCCGTTACTAATACCGCATAACCTTTTGCTAACGCCGCAGCAATGTTACGATTTTCGTAGTCAGTACCACCGGCCAATTGCAGTGATGGTGCACAACCTTGTGCCAAACCATGAGTACCTACGGCGTAACTTAGGGTTGGACGCTCACCAGGGCCAGTCCATGCAGCGTTAGGAACAATAACTGTACCGGTAACTGTGTTGGTTGCACCTAAAGAATCCGTAGAACGATACATAACGTTCCACGCTTTAGACACTACGCTAGCACCTACATCAACAGTGGCAGAACGATACCAAATAAGATCTCCATTACTACCGGCATAAATCGACGGCACTTCGTAGAAATCCATTCCAGATGGACCCACTGACGGTGCAGCCATCGCTACGCCAACAGGTAACATTGAAGCTAACAAGCCGATATAACCGGCTTTAAGAATACGTTTAGACATCATATTGATGCGCTCCTAGGAGGATATTGTTGTTATTTTTAGATTTCACGATTTAGTAAACGATGAAACCTTGTAACAACAGTACTCCCTAGAGTGTTAACTTGCTGGCCGTAAGCGGACAGTAGTCGGTTATTAATGGCCATTTATAAATTAAATATTTGTTCACTTGAAGCGAATTGAACCGACATTATCCATCCAATTTTAAGCGGCCAATACTCGGCTTTATATGGCCACCAATACCTAATGTATTCCAACTAATTGTGATGACTGCGCCGTTCTAAATATTCGGTAGGGGCCATACCGGTCCAGCGCCGAAATGCCTTGGCGAACGCTGATGAATCCGCGAAACCGAGCAGTAATGCCAACTCAGTAATCGAATTCCCCCCACGAGCAAAGTATTCGCGTGAGAATTTCTCCCTCACCCTATCAAGTTCAGACTGATAGGACGTTCCATCTTCCGCTAATTTTCGGCGCATCGTTCGTCCACTCATGCCTAGCTCACTGGCGGCTTTTTCAAGGGATGGAAAAGCACCGTAGTACCGCACAAGCAAACGCCTAAGTCGTAATGGTAATAACCGTATAGCCTTGGTTGGGATATTTTCAAATAAGGTTTTTTCGGCTGTTATCGCCATTAGTCGGTTAGCTAATGGTAACTCTTTGTCTTTCAGGGACGACTTCCCGACAATGCGAGTTTCGGGACAGTCAAACACAACGGGGCAGCGAAAATAACGACGATAGATATTACCCCAAGCAGGCTCAGGATAGCCAAATTCGACCAAATGTGGTTCATCATCCTTACCCACTAGATCACAAAAGATGTTGTAAAAACTAACGACATTCAACTCCATGAAGAAATGGGTATACGGAGCTAACGAAATATTCTCTTCGATAACAAACATACCTATAGGGCCTTCAAGGCGTACAGACATTTCCAGTGGTGGAAATAACTCCTGACAATAACGAGTTACGGCCAGACCACAATCCCATAAGGTCGGTTGAGTTACTGCAGCTAAACCAGCCATGCCATGCGAAGTTGCAGTCATTAGGTTCCCCATGACCAAACCAAGATATGGCATATCGAGTTGTTTTACGGCCTGATCAACCAAGGCTACACACTGCTTAGTATTGATAAAGCCGCCTTCTTCACCCGGTCGAAGCTCGATACTGGCATTTTTAAAAAAGCGCTGCTCGTCAATACCGAGTATAGCTTCCAGCGTTTCATCAGGCTTTTGGACGCTCAGTTTCGCTCTATCCATAAGCCAAGTAGCATCCAGCTTCAATGTGCGGCGTAAATCAAAATACGTCTGAATGTGCCCAAGAGGGATACATTCACTACTAGTATCCATGTGATGACCTTGTCGTTTTTATAATTATTAATGTAGCAATGAGTGCAAGATTACAAACATACATTTGTAGAGGACTGGATTTTCCCCCTAAAGAATACGCAAAAGATATGGCATTTAAAGCCACATTGAAAACAAGCTAAGAAATAATTTCTCTACAACTATTCAATCTAAGAAGGACAGGCGCTTTATTCCGCCCATCCAGAACAGAATTGAATCATTAGTAAAAATCGCTACAACAAGACAGGTAAACAGATTTTAGGCGCCGATCAAACATAATGTAAATGCTTCTTATCCACCACTAGGCTCTAGAGAAAGTATCCATTAGCGCTTATCTTTCGTCATTGTCGATCAGACTGGCCAATGCCTCATCACTGAGCTGAACTAACTCTACAAGCTCTACTAATAAGCCAGAACATTCAACATCGACAGCATTATCATCATCTATTAATTTAAACTTTTCCTCCATATCTCGCGCACGTCGAGAAAGACGAACGGCTCCCATTGTTCCGGCAGCACCCTTTAACGTATGTAGGGCTTTCGTGCTTTCATGCCATTGTTTGGTTTGCCAACACAAAGCAACTTCCTCAATGATTGTTTGCATTTCTGGTACAAACATACTCTGCATTCTTTTAAATAGGTTCTTATTATTATTGAATCTTCGCAGAAGACTTAACTTATCTTCAATCAATTCATAAGAGCTATCGTTCGTCGATACATTTTTATCCTCAGTTGACGTTCCCATGCCCACCAATAAGACCATATTTACTAGCTCTTCAAGATCAACTGGTTTACTGATATGAGCGTTCATTCCAACCGCAGCACAAGCCTCACGGTCTTCTAATGAGACATTAGCCGTCATAGCCACGATGGGGAGATTATTCCAACGGCCATCAGCACGAATTCTTCGTGTGGCTTCTAAGCCATCGATATCGGGCATTTGAATATCCATAAGAACAAGGTCATAAACACAAGTGCCTGATATAACTTTATCAACCCCCTCAATCCCGCCTGTCGCTAAATCCACGTTAGCGCCCTCGGTAGCTAAAAGTTCATAAGCTATTTCACGATTAATAATATTATCTTCAACCACTAACAAGTGCTTACCCTTTAAACGCTGCAAACGTCCATTGTTTTCAACTACAGGATTTTCCCGAGTATTCAACACTCGCTCTACCGATTCAGATAACTGCAAAGGTGTAATCGGTTTACTTAAAAAGTCACTATATACTGGTGCGTCATCGCCAAATTCATTCCCAATTGATGCCTGTCCATATGCACTTATGATAATAATTTTGGGAGCATCTTCGCCCGTCAAATTAACGATCGACTGCGCAACATCATCGCCATTTATATCCGGCAACTGCAAATCCATCAAAACAACGTCGTAAAATTCTTTTCCTTCCTGAGCCTTAGCAATCATTTTTAAAGCCATTTGCCCACTGTATGCCACATCGACCCGCCATCCCAAATCCATTCCAGTACGTTGAAACAACTCAGCAGTCAACTGATTGTCCTCAACAACCAGCACTCGTCTATCGACAATTTGTATGTCATCAGTATCACTGGCGGAAACTACTGGCAAATTAAGATCAAACCAAAATTTACTCCCCTCACCCAGCTCACTTTCAAGGCTTATAGTTGCCCCCATCAATGCCGTTAACCGCTTACAAATAACCAATCCAAGGCCTGTACCACCATAACGACGACTGGTAGAAACTTCGGCCTGAGTAAATCCATCGAAAATGTGAACTTGATTCTCCTTTGAGATACCAATACCGGTGTCTTCAACTGAGATACGCAAACAAATATCATTTTTATTTCCGCTAATTTTATGAACGCGAACAATGACATAACCCGTCGATGTAAATTTAAGTGCATTCCCCGATAAATTAATCAAAACCTGCTGTAACCGATTACTATCACCCAACAACAACTGGGGTATAGTAAGATCGATATCGTATAAGACTTCCACCGATTTAGAGCCTAGATTTCCCGAGAGGACGACGGCGAGATTACGCAAAACCTCATCCATACTAAATGGGTGTAAATCAAGCTGTAATTTACCTGCTTCGATTTTTGAGTAATCAAGGACATCATTGAGCAAGCTAAGAAGTGATCGAGCAGCACTCTTGGATTTGGAAATATAGTCACGCTGCCTGTCATCTAAGTTCGTGTTGGCAACCAATTGCAACATCCCCAAAACCGCGTTCATTGGAGTGCGAATTTCATGACTCATATTGGCTAAAAAATTCGATTTTGCCGCACTCGCTTCGTCTGCTTTTTCCTTGGCATGTCGAAGAATAGATTCTTGATGTATTTGTTCAGTAATATCTTGGTTAATGCCGGTTATTCGAACAACATTATTATCTTTATCGAACTCAATATCAGCTGCGGCTTTAATACTCCGTTCCGAACCATCTGGCAGTATAATACGAAATACTAAGTCGTAATCGGCGCGACGTTCGATGGCAGCATTCAATGCTTCTTCAGTGCGAACTTTGTCATCAGGATGAACTCGCGCAATCCAATGCTCGTACATCACACCTGTTTTTTTCAATTCCAGAGGCTGCTGATACATCGCGAACATCCGATCATTCCATTCCAGAAAATCACTTCCTGGCTCCCACGACCACACACCTAACTCTGCCACATTAGCGGCCATGGCGAGCTGATTCATGGCAAAGGCTAATGCTTCGTGTTGCTTATTCTGTTCACTAATATCGACCGCTATACCGAGATAGCCGCTAATAGCACCGTGGATGTCTCGAATAACCGTTACCGACAAGCTAACCAATAACCTAGTACCATCCTTACGAATATAGGTCCACTCACGACGCTCCAGTCCTCCATTATCTGGTATAAAGGTAAATACTTTAAATCCTTCTATTTTTTGCTGGTATTGATTGGATAACTCCTTTGCTCTTTGTTCCAACTCGCTAGGACTGTGAAAGATGGCTGGACTTTGAACTCCCACCATCTCTTCTGCTTTATAGCCCAGCATTTCTTCTGCACCCTTGTTAAATAAGATCACAGTGCCATTAATATCGGTAGCAATAATCGAAATAGCCGATGCAGAATCTAAAACACTTTCAAGTAAAGTATTGACTGTACGCACTTCTAGCGTGCGCTCCTCAACTTGACGCTCTAGATTACTATTTAGCTTTATAATTTCTGCTTGAGTGGATTTCTGAATTGATATGTCGCGAATGGTTTCAGATAGACCAATCACCTCCTTCTCTGTGTTACGCACAACGGCGATAGAAATGGAGACATCTATTAACTGTCCATCAACTCCAATGCGCTGACTTTCAATTAACGGGAAAGGTTGCTTTTCAACAATCGCTTCCTTATACAATAAATTTTCTTTTTGCCAAATATCGTTAGGAATAATAAGATCAGCCAATGAATTCCCTATAGCTTCAATCGCTGAAATACCAAACATTCTCTCCGCTGCACTATTCCAGCTAAAAACTTTTCCATTGATATCTTGGCTAATAATTGCATCAGTAGAGCTCTCGACGATACCGGCTAAGCGCGCTTGTTGAGCAAAGTAGTCAGCGCGCCGCTGTAGATTATTTATAAATAATGCTAACACAGCGCTAATTAAGAAACTGAGGACAGTACCAAGAGCAAATACCTGCTCTTTTGATGTCATATTTAAAGACTGGACAAAAGCGGGATATGCACCAAACTTGAATTGCCAAGTTCGACCAAAGACTTCGCGCTCTATTTGGTATTCAGAAACCAAATCGCCTTTGGATAGATCACGATTGTCGAAAAATTGAGTCTCCTTTTCAGGCTTCGTTACATCGTTAATTTCAGCGGCGAAATAGTCTGGACGCAATCGTAAATTAGTTAATACTTCTTCAATGATTAGAGGTGCATAACTCCAACCGAAACCTAGTCGCTCACGCTCCTCAACCGTGGTAGGAGTGCCTGCATTTTTATAGATAGGCAACATAATCAAAAACGACTGCAACGGCTTACCTGTTGCTTGAACCAAAGTTATTGGTCCCGTTAATCGCACCTCCCCCGTTCGTAACGACAAGAACGCAGCTTCGCGGCGATTATATTCAGAAGCGATATCTAGGCCCACAGCCGCTTTATTAGGCCCGACGGGCTCAATGTACTGAATGATATAGCGTTCACCATCATGTTGAGTTAACTGTCGAACACTAAAATCAGGCCAGCCGTCCAATGTCGCCTGTTTCACAAAATCCGTTTCATCAGCAACTGGAACTCTGCGAATAAACCCAAATCCACGTGCACCGGGAAACTCTAAGTCTAAATCCCGAGTCTTACTGTATCGTTCGATTAACTCCCGGCTTAAATTATTTTGAGCCGTCGCCACCGTGCCACGCAAACCGCGCAAACCGTATTGGTACAACTCGACTCGGTTATAAATTTGCTGAATCAGATCTTGAGCCTGAATCGATAACACTCGGTCTATGTGCTCCTGATTCGATTGCTCAACACGAACAGAGGCCCAATAACTGATTAATAATCCAGTTACAAACGAAACCGTCATCCATATCCAAAGTTGACCATTCCTGCGGCTACCTATCGCCATGCTGTCACCAAACCCTTGTATGACTTCTAAAACATATTGATAAGCCTAGCTACTAGCATTGAAATAAACAGATTTTCTATCGATATACTCCTTACAGAATATAAAAAAGGAGATATGAACCGGAGGATCGCGGATTAAATAGACACAAAAAAGCCCCGATTTACGGGGCTCTTTCATTAAATACTGGCGGTGAGGGAGGGATTACCGTGCCCTTCGGGTAGTTGTCGCAGGCTCCAACATTGTCTCGCTACGCTCGGCTCGAACCGACGAGGGTTCTCACCCACCCTCACCTTGTTTATACATCCTGACATACAGACACAAAAAAGCCCCGCATTGCGGGGCTCTTTCATTAAATACTGGCGGTGAGGGAGTCCGCCATACGATAGTCCTAGAAGATCCAACAAGGTACACAACCTATAGTAAAATCAATTAGTTATGATTTACCCACTTCCATACACATCCGTGACAATCTATTATAATTGGGGGATGGATTGGGGGATGACATGGCTATTGAAAAACTATCAGCACGGAAAGTTGCTACAGCGACAAAGGGGAAATATGAAGACGGCGGCGGGCTCCGTTTATTCGTAACCGAAAACGGTTCAAAACGCTGGATTCTTCGATATACCTTAAATGGCCGACGCAGAGAGATGGGCTTAGGACCCTACCCAGACATCCAGCTATCAGAAGCCCGCAGTACCGCCTCTGAAATACGGAAAAAAGTCAGAGCTGGGCTTGATCCAATTGAAGAACGAAAACGAACAATATTCGTTGTCCCTACCTTCTCCGAATGCGCACAAGATTTCATCGAAGCTCATAAACCGGGCTGGAAGAATGTCAAACATGCTAGTCAGTGGGTCAATACAATCGCGACCTATGCAGAACCTCGCATCGGCTCTCTTCCCGTCGATCAAATTACTGTGGAGGATATTCTAAAAGTACTCACCCCAATCTGGAGCAGTAAGAACGAAACAGCCAAGCGCTTGCAAACACGAATCGCTAAGATTCTTGATTATGCAACCGCTAGAAACTTCCGTGATGGTGATAACCCCGCGAGATGGCAAGGTAAGCTAGATACCCTCCTCCCCAAACCGGCCAGTGTAAAAACATCGGAGCATCACCCTGCAATGCCATATCGTGAAATTGGCGCATTCTGGCTAGAGTTGTCGAGAAAATCTACCATATCATCAATAGCTTTAAGGTTTCTAATACTCACAGCCACAAGGACGTCAGAAGTTCTATTAGCAAAGTGGGAGGAAATAGACCTAGAAAAGAAGCTTTGGGTTATTCCGGCTGAACGTATGAAAGCGAAAAAAGAGCATCGAGTGCCACTGACGATACAATGCATTAAGATTCTTGAAGCACTTCCGAGATTCGCGCATAGCGATTATCTTTTTCCAGGTGCAAGAACCGGCAAGCCATTATCAAATATGGCTCTTTTGAAGTTAATGAGAGATATGGGGTACGGTGTTAATGGCACCAAAGGAAACTATGTACCACACGGATTTCGTTCAAGTTTCAGAGATTGGTCTGGCGAAGTCTCTAACCACCCAAGAGATGTTGCCGAAATGGCATTAGCACACACGATAGAGAGTAAAGTAGAAGCCGCCTACCGTAGGGGAGACTTACTAGAGAAACGATCTCACATGATGCAGGATTGGGCTGACTACTTCGCAAGTTAACCTGCCCTACTTCTCGTCGTAGATCCTTTCCGCAACCTTAAACAAATCGGATGGCTTGCACTTCATGGCCATCGAGATCTTCCATATCGACTGCAATGACGCATTCTTTGAGCCTCTTTCGATACTCGACAAGAACGAACGGGCAATGCCTGCGTCATTCGCTAAGCTTTCTTGGCTAATTCCCAGCTCAATCCTACGAATCTTAATCGCCTTCCCGAACGCGGTTGACGCCTGCTTCTGATCTAGCTCACTCATAGAACAACCCACCACAACCCTTGTTTGGATATATTCCGATTGAAGGGCTAGACCTTCCACGCTACATAGATTACATTTAGACCTCTATAGTTAACATTTAACAGATAAACTAGTCTAAAAGTTATCAATAGAGACAAAAAGATCATTCAGGACAAACTAAGGAGACGACATGAACGTCATCAAAACTATGGGCCTTATCGGAATCATCCTCTTCACTATCTGCTTTTTCTGTATGTCAGCATTCCTCGAATCTGACGTAGAAGCTGCTATCGGCTTTGGCTCAATTGCCATCATGTATGGCATTGGCTTCTCAATCACAGCTTTCCTAAAAGCAAAGAAAGCCATCAGCGAACAGCAAGCGTGAAATAAGCCGCCCATATCGGGCGGCTTATTTATTATTACGATAGATGTTCTAACGAGCACCAAGCTCTTCATAGAAATACTGCAAAGTCAGAAGAAGTTGATAGATATGAAGAAATTATTTTTTGCACTGATAGCTTGTTCCTTATTAAGCGCTTGCTCAGATCCAGACATTGAAATATCAATTTACGAAAAACATGATCCACTTTTCGGTATTAGATACGAGCTACTTAAAATTAAAGCAATCGAAGATGATGTGACTATCGAAGAAGTCGTTGCTAATCGAGGCGATTGTAGGCTTCAAAAAATCAAGTTGCCTAGAAAGTTGTCGTTCGGACAATCGCTCAGCCTTGGTGCCTATGAATGTGACGTGATTGAGGTGCAAGTAAGGACCGATAGTGGTACTTGGACTGAAAGCTACGATGACTATAGATAAAATGATACAAGTTAGTTAAGAACAGGGATTTAGTGCCTTATTAAACCGTCCGTGAAAACGGGTAACTGTCAGATCTAGTCTGAACTAATACATTTTACGTGCCATCTCAAGCACCTCCGCAGTAGTAAATATAACTATACAGGGTGTCTACTAATTATGGGCAACACGGCCACATAACGAGCCTGTAGAAAAACCTATTTAAAAGCCGTTTCTTCAAGCTACTTCCTTTGTTAATGATCCAATCTAAAAATCAATAAAAATTGAATCTACTTTTGATTATCTCAGTGATATTTTGGCTTTTTAGGTAATTACTCGGCTACGAGCCGCTATCACGCCCAAATACCCCCTTTATCTTGCCAGTTCACCATACCGCATGATCTTTTCTATATTATGAATCATGCAGTACAACTGCCATTGCCCTTGAACCTTCGCTTTGCCGCGCAAGCCAAACCGCTTCAGGCCTTTATTGGTTCCTATATTGGCAAAGACTGGCTCCACTGTCGACATTCGATGGCTATAAATGTGCTTACCATGGTCACTGTCCACTCGGTGCTTCATCCAATCTGTATACGTGGGTTTGCGTTTGTCGTTGATGGTGAAGGAGACTTGCCGTCCTGCACCTTTGCGATGGTTGGCAGCTTCGGGGTTTTCCATGCATTCATGTTTTAAGTCGCAGTTTCTACATTGCAGTAATCGACCTTCGAAGAAGGCTTTGGATTGCCCGCTTTCACTCAAACGCTCACCACGAAAACTGAGCTTCTCGCCTGCGGGGCAATAGCAGGTCATGCCCGTTGGATCGAATTTGAATTCTGTTGCGGGGATTACGTTGCGACGTTCGCTCTTTGGTTTTTCTTGGTGACGCTTTCCGTACTTTTCCTTTTGATCTAAGAACTTTGGATCACGCGAGCGGAATTGATTATCAGGAATGTAGGCATCTATTTTATTGTTATGCAGGTACTGCATGTTTTGTTCATTCGCAAAGCCCGTATCGGCGGTAACCGTGACTTTGTAGCGGCCCGCGTAAACGTCCTTTCGTATCCCTAGCCTCTGATAGCGATCCTTTATATTTTCGAGCACAGGCTTGAGTGTATGGTGTTCTTGGCCTTCACCGAAGGCTTGTGCATCAATAATAATTTGGTGTTTTCGGTCAACGGTTGCCACGCCGTTATAGCCTTGAATCGTGCCTTTGCTGGTCGTCATTTTTCCTGACTGATTGTCGGTAATATTACTTTTTACTTCTTTTGGCCGTTTACCTTGCCTATCTGACCGCCATGGATGGCGGAAATGCAGGTTCGGCAGGAGCATTAACCTGCCTTGGGGTTGCTGTCTTTAGGAACTGATCGACCTTATCAAATGCATTATTTAACGTATCAAGTGTTTGTTGGCTTCTTAGTTTTCGTTCTTCGGTATCAGGGTCTTGTTTATCAAATTTCTTATGTTCGTTTAAGCAACGACGAATCTGGCGTTTTAATTTATCGCGTTTTTCTTCTAGCTCTTTAAAGGTTCCAGACCACTCTTTCGCTGCATTCGACGGCATTTTTCAACCATCAATCGCAAACAACTCATTACCTAGTAACCCTTGCTGATGACAGACCAATAAAACCTGTTCGAATAATTGTTCGATGGCTTTCGGGTAGCTACTCACGAAACTGGCGATGGTGGTGAAATGCGGCACGCTGTCGCATGATAAGGCTTTAAAGATGATATTGGTTTCACAGCACCACTGAATTTCTCGACTCGAAGTGATGCCGTTAGAGTAAGCAAATAAAATTATTTTTAATAAAATCGCTGGATCGTAAGCTGGACGGCCACCGTCATCATTTTTATAGTTTGGATTAAAGATGGAAAGATCGAGTTTTTGATCAATGAGGTAATGAATGGCGTGTTCAAACGTACCTGGCTGCAATTGATCTTGGTAGTTAATCACGACCATTGACGTTTGGTTGTAGTTGTATGGCTTAAATTTAGGCATAAGAACCACTCCGTGTGAGTAGCTCTATTTTATCAAAATCAGGCATGAAAAATAGGTTTTTCTACAGCCTCAACGCCGAATTCAGCGGCTCGTCCGCTGCAATGTTCTGTTATGTAAATCTTGCTCGATGGACTCATACTTTCTGAAAATATACTCTGCTAATAAATACTGTTTTTCAATTATTTCATCCTCATCGTTTCCCCAAGGCCTTGAAGACATAACCTCAATCTCATGCACCTTGTCAATGAGCTCTTTATCAGCTAATTGAGGATGATTTTCTACAACAGATTTAATTTTTGATTGCGGAAATGATGTTTCACAACCAATCGAAATTGATTGCACTTTATCTGACAGCGCAGCTATAAAGCCCTTAAACTTACTTTTTAAATGCTTATGTCTAGAAAATACGTCAAGTGCATTGAAAAAGCGCATTTTAAATGTTGGATGACTAGTAGAACTACAAACAGTAAAATGTGTACTCAGCAACACAGCTCTTAAAGGAGCGTAGACATTCGTAAAGGCATCTTCCTTTCTTTTCCAATAACGGCTCAAATAGGCGTCGTTATAGCCTCGACGATAACTCCACTTATAAAATCTATAAACCGCTGCAATGATAGCTATTATTGCCGCCAATTCACTTATATTTATCGATAAGTCAGTTAACTTCACCGTGTCTCTCTATGGTTTACACAACGCCCGCAGCACGGGAAAATTTGGAGCGCAGCGGAAATTTTTCCCCGTGACTGCGCTTGTCATATGCTTTTTTCGATTAAGCTTAATTTATTTAAATATTTTAGGTATAAGTCATTTTCATGTACATAATAGTAAATTTGAATATCACGACTTAAATATGGATTCAATGATGAAAAAGCTATATCTATTGCTTCCTCATGAGGATAGCCATATTTCCCACATGAAATAGCAGGAAATGCAATAGATTTACACTTGTGTTTTAAAGCTAACTCTATGCTGTTTATATACGACAGTTTAAGAAGTGCTTCAGGACCTTCACAACCTTTGTAAATAGGGCCTACAGTATGAATTATAAACTTGCACTGAAGCTGACCAGAACCAGTAATTCTCGCCTCTCCGATAGGACAGCGAATACCATCATGTGGTTTTAACGCTATACACTCTTGCAATACAGCAGGTCCGGCAGCTTTGTGAATAGCGCCATCAACACCACTCCCTCCTGTTAAGGAAGGCTTAGCAGCGTTCACTACTGCATCAACATTAGCGCCCGTTATATCACCCAGTATTACTTTAAATTCAGTCATAATGACTCTGCTACTCAACACCGAAATCCTTTGACAAGGCATCCATTAGCTTATCATTTACTTGATCAAGTCTTGATTCATCGAAACCACCATCATAGTAATCTATGTATTCGTCTTTCCATGAATCCAACTCTTGATATTTTACTACTTCAGCAACAATACCTGCGTTTACTATATGACCGCGGTTTGTCACAAAACATACACCCATAAACTCTTTATAGGCATCTTGCATTCCCTTTGACCAAAAAGGTCTCGTAGCGTGCATCTTTTGGTCTACAAATCTTTTGCGTCTTATTACTTTTTCTGGAGTAATAGTTTTCCACTTACCTACACGCTTAATGTAACAGTAAATGTCGTTGAGAGGCTCTTGCATTTCAGTATAAATTTCAGCACGCTTTTGAACTATCGCCTGAGTTGTTTGTAATCGACTTTTCAGTTTCTCTAACGATTGATTGAACCAAAGACCTGACAATACTAGCACTACGATGGGTGAGAATACTGCTAGTAAAGGAGCAAGGTCTTTCCAAGTTGTTAAATCCATAAATTCTCTCAATTAGTATTATCTACAAAAAGGCATATAACGCCGCCAACACGCGCAGCTTTGTAGTGGAGACGAAGCCGCAACGGAAAAGCTGTGATCTTGCCCCGATAAAACGGACACATGAAATTTCATGCTGCTATTCGCTCGTATTCCATCGGTGAACAATATCCTAACCCTGAATGCAGCAGCTTTCGATTATAAAAATCATTGATATAACGTCCCAGAGCATACTTCAGTTCTTCACCTGATTGGAAGTTAGTGCCGCGGATTAATTCTGCCTTCAAGGTATGAAAGAATGATTCCATATGTGCATTGTCGGTACATTTACCAGGGCGACTTAAGCTATGTTGAATATCATACCTTTTAAGATCCTTTTGATATTCTGCTCCTCTGCACTCAACACCTCGATCCGTATGCAGCATAAGTCCCTTCTCTGGCTTTCTTTATGGCAGTTGCCAATGTTCTTTTGGTTACTTCCGTCGTTCTTTTCGTATCTAAGCTCCAACCAACAATACGTCGAGAATGAAGATCCATGACAGCTGATAGATAGTGCCACTGATTCTTTACTTTGAGATACGTCACATCAGCAACCCATACTTTGTTCTTTGCTTCAGGCACCGCACCATCAGATCTAAGGTTTTCACCAGAGGCAAGGAAACGCCTCATGCCGGGTGCTCGGTAAGTTACTCGAGTAACGCGTGCAATTAAGCCCATCTCTTGCATCAAGCGCGCTATACGCTTCCTGCTGACGGAAAACCCTTGGTTTTGCAGTACTTTCCAAACTCTAGGGCTGCCGTAGCGCCCTTCGACCTTGTCGTACACTTTCTGAACTTCAATTTTTAGGAGTGCATCTTCACTTGTGCGACTGGAGTCTTCACGCTTACGCCAATCGTAATAACCACTTCGAGAGACACCAAGCCAAAAGCACAACGATTTAATCCCCAGATCTAGTCCGAATCTTTCGATGAATCGATACCTTGCTGATGTTCCTCCGCAAGAAACCGTTGCCACTTTTTTAATAGGTCGACCTCTTGCTTAAGCTTGCGATTTTCAGCTGCATCTCGAACTGAATAGTTTTTATCCACCACCAATTGGGCAACTTCTAATCGAAATTCAGGGGTGAAGTGTTTTCTGCCTTGTCTGCTCATTAGCTTACCTAAGTATTTAATGAGGTGATGATATCACCTCTATTTAGGTGGCCAAAATCACTGTACCACTACATGAACGGCTTTAACTTTGAATTTATTTGAGTACTTCCAAGTCTTTCTGGGCTTTGTGTATTTTGGCATTGGACACCTTATCTGTTAGATGTTGGTGTCCGTTAAAGAAGGGGAAGATCATATAGGTAAGCGGATCTTCGTTTTCATGATGGCCTAGTTACTGCCTCTCAGCCATCTTTAGCCAATCATTGATGGAATTAACTCCCAGTGACAACAGTAAGTCTTGCACTGATACCACCCGCTTAAGCATCGCACCGTGATCGGATTCTTCCCGTTCCTCGGCTTCGGCGAAAAGCCGGGTCACTAGCTGTACAAGTTGATTGTTATGATCGTAAAAATACGACTTAGCACGACTAACATAAGTCAGGTAAATTTCTGCTGCGGCTAAGGCGAGTTCTGGATCGCGCTGCGAAATGGCGTTGAGCCATTCGTCAAATCCAAACAAGCGGTGTTGTTTTCCTTCGCTATCGATTTCGAACACGCTAAAGCACAGTTGAATCAATTCTATAGGGATGGTGATAGGTGGCGTTTTGTCCCGAAAGATGTTTTCGGTATGTCGTGCAACCACCACTGAATGACGACTGTCTGTTTTTAGTCCCTTCTCAATGCATGTAAGGCATTGCTCGCGATGCTTTTTGATATTTTGAGGATTCGTCCAAACGCTTGCGGCCCCCAGCCAAGCTTCGGCAACCTCCATTGTGTTCAATTCTCTTAGCAAATCGGCAAAGTCAATATGCTCCGTCAGAGCAGACAGGGCCGAGATACGCCCCCAAGCTTCCATGTCTTCCTTGCAGCCCTCGCGGTGGATGCGCGCAAGCAGAGGGCCAACCTTTTCGAAGTGATCGTTATAGGCGTAATAAAGGCAACGTTCTGCGGAATTCCAAAGACCTACAGAATTATGCATGGCAAGGTCAAATAAATCCCAACCCAACTCGGGATTCAGGCTTTGGAGGTACGGCAAACGTTGCAGAATCAGGGCACGGATTGCAGGGTGTTCCTTGCTGGCAAATCGACGTAGTGTCGGTGCTAATAATTCGGGTAACGCAATGTCGGCCTCTTGAAAATTGTTGACCAAAATCATCAAAGCTTCAGCAATATTCCCTGTCATCATATTGATACCGGTGGTAAGTAAATCGACCGTATCTCCATGGATGTTGCTTTTTTCGCTAAGATTTCCAAAACCTATCGATAAGAAAACCAGTCGCTCAGCAGATGTTGTGTCCCGAATGACATATGCACAGGCTTCCAGTGCCTTGGCTGCGGAGGGATTGAGTTGCCAGTGATCAGGATGCCTTTCCAGTTCATCAAGGATTTGGATAGTCAAGGCCGGTGCAGCAGGTTCGTCGACCGGGATCCAAGTAGCGTTCGTTTGCAAATTACCATAGCGATGAGCCAAGTAACTGGCACTACCTTCCATGATGTCGTTGCAAAATCCTATTGAAATATTTGTCCAATGCAATGTCAGGAATCTTAAGAATCGTGATGGGTGGCGAGATGAAGCTTCGCGCAGCTGCCAACCAACCTCTCGTTCTCCCCCAATCCAAAAGTCATCGAGATCTCGGTTATGTCCAGTGTAGTGAACGAGCAAATGAAGTATCCCGCCATCACTTGCAGTGAGGAACACCTCATATGAAAATGGGGCGGCGACGGTGCCGCCTCGCATGCCGATGGAAGGCTGTCGATTAAATGTCCCATATATTTTTTCGTAAGCATCTAGTATCGCTTGGGTTTCCAATGAACGTAGATGGCATGGGACCGTGGATATATATTCTGCTCGCTTATTGAGAACCCATAAGCGTGTTTCTTCATCCGTTACGGGTTCGTCCTCCCACAAGCTTTGTATTGTTACCATGACTGAATCTTGTGTATGGCTATCTAGGTAAATAAATGCAGTCTGAATCAATGTACCTAATTCATAGGAGAGTTCGAATTCGAGTAAATTGCTGTCGCATAATAGACGACCAATCAAGTCTATATTTGCCTCAGGGTTGCCGATAAGAGCGAGGATAGCGAAGTAACATAATGCCCCTTCGCGGTTAAAGCATAAGCGTTCGCGGCTTTCCTGCCACCAATCGGAATGATTTTGGGCGTGATTGAGAATGGCTGCTTCGATAGCATCAAATAGAACCCGTTCAGCATCTATGTATTTATGATCAACTTGCGTGTGAGTATCGTTATAAGAGCTGTGATCCAGGAACCCTCTGCGATAGCCTATTCGAGTATCACCATAACGCGTCGATGAGAGCTGGCTCCATTGTTCGATTGTTTCCAGTGCTAAATCGAGTAGAGCCGTGGATTCCACCATCCGTTGTTTCAGGAAATTTTCATCGCTGTTACCAAACTCATGCGGTTGGCAATGCAGCTTGTTGTCAAAATGAAATTTCATTACGTCATCATCGTTGATCTCACCAGCGATATAGCGCCATAGGGTTCTGTCATCAATAGCGCCAGCGGTGACACTGCGTGCAACAGTAGGCCCCAACCAACTATGGTCTGGTTTTGGGCTACTGAGTAGCCGCTCTAGTATGCGTGCAACGAGTGGTAAATTTTCTGTCTTTAAGTCGGATAGAGAAAAAACCAATTGTTCTGAGATTCTATTGCCGTCCAGCCAATCTAAAACTATTGCATCCATCCAGAATGTTGATATACCAGCAGCATCTTCATTTACCCACTGCGCTACCCGATGAACATGGGCCGTCAACCCATCGGCATCGTGCGCTTCCTTCAATGCAGGCACCAGATAAGAAAGCCAAAAGTGATGCCACTCAACCAACGATGCTTGTTTGTAAATTACCTGAAACACCTCGCGATGCTTGTCATGTAAATCTCGTATCAGCGGCCAGTCATCATTTTGAGGTACCTGTCGGGAAAATGATTCGGCAATCAGGCGACGGATATGGAAGGCGGAGTTGCCTGTCAATACTGTCCTCAGTTGCTTCCTAAACTCGCGGCGCTCTCCCATCGCCAATTGTGCAACAAAGCTGCGTATGCTCGGCCGCACGAAGGGCACGGGAGGTAAGTCTTGGATGAATTCATTGAGCGAGACGCCCCGGCGCAACGCGCCACTAATCACCAGTAAATCTAGTAGAGTTTGATGACCAAACGTCAATTTACCATCATGGGTTTCGAGCAAGACATTGAGACTTTGTAGTCGTCGCAGGATGTTCTGTGAAGCATTGAAGCGTTGATTTGAAATAGACAGACTGCGAGACTTCAGCATTGCATCGGCAATGTCTTCAATTGCTTGCATGGCCGTGTCCCCCAGCGTGGGATCTGCCTTGACGATGGTATTGAGGTAGCGTTGCCCCATTGCTTGGCTGGTCACTACGTTAAAGCTGCCTTCACGCTTAGCCAGTTCGACAAACAGGGCAAGTTCGCGAGGATTACGGATCAGTTCACGGGTGGCGGCATCAATAGTCGTCGAATCGATTTCAAGCTTGTTAAGAAGCGGTACAATTTCGGTTTCCCAGTTCAACGGCATGCACTGCAATTCGCAGTCCCATTGCCGAGCAGCAATGCGTTGATCGTATTTACGGTCGAAGTCGCGGCAAGCTGTGATAACGGTAACATTGGGAATCAGTAGCAACTGGTCAATTTGTGCCAGAAAGTACGTCAATATGTTGTGTTCGCGCGCAATGGACAAGACATCGAGTGAGTCGATAACTACGACAACATGTGCGTCTTCAGCTAAACGGGAAGCCTGTTCTACCCACTGCTCTGGCAGGCCCTGTGCCTGACGATCCAGCGCCGTTGCCAAGTCGGCGAATTCGCGTGACTGGATAAAGAGTGGTACTAGGTCAGATCGGGCTTGCATACGCTGTTCTAGTTCTTCTTGCAGACTCAGCATCACACAGGTTTTGCCAGAACCAGGTAGTCCCGTAAGTAACACAGCACGTTTCCTGGCATCGATAGCTGCTAGGAGTTCGCCCACAACTGGGCTAGACATGCGCTGTCCGGAAATGTCCCGATGCCAATGCCTTCCAATGACCGAAGTGCTGGCAAACGATTTTCTTACCTTTGAAATGTCCATGTTCGGAACGAGCATTGCGCCCGAGCAATGAAGAATGTCTTTGATGTCGTCTTTGGTAAGTCGATATTGGGTTGATGCGGACAGGTTGCCGTCCTTCACGCGACCACCAAGTTTATCTAGGCGGATACAGAGAGCGTCGAAGGCGCCATCTGAGTTACTTGCTATTCGGCGCAAACGTTCTCGTAGCAACATTTCCATGCGATCAAAGTCTGGACTAATCTCGAAGGAGGTACGGTGTAGGAATTCATACGTCGAAAAACCGGTTACCTGATCAGTAATGCGAGCGGCCAAGTCACTATTTGTTTTTTTATGCTCTTGGGTCAATTCCGCAATATAATCGGCTTCATTGCAATGAAGGGTACTGTATTCACGTAGTTTAGCGACTGAGCCAAACTCGCTACGCGAATAGAAGCGGACTTGGACTTTTTTATTTCTAGCTAATTCTTGAGCAGCCTTGTCCAGTTCATCCGAAAGATCCGCTATCGACCATGCCCTGAAATTGGGTTGGTTTTTTTTGCATTGGCAACAAATCAGGGAACCGTCAGATTTTCCAATAACAACATCATCTACCAGATAGGTTGTCGAATCTATCTCAAGCCATTGAAATTCGGGATCGGACAGGACAGTTAAAGCCCAGTCGAAGGCAACAAGTGTCTGATAAATATCGCCACGATTGGAGAGTATTCCTGCGATGCTCATTTAGTCCCTTACCAGAATCTTTCATTCAAATTTTCTACTTTAGCAGCTGATGGCGCAGTTGTTGTAGCAATTATTAGCGAGCGGATTCCTGACTTTATCAGCCCTTTTATTACGGAGCGCTGTCAATCGATAGCTGATATTGAGTTTGACGCTCCCTACACCAGACAATTTGGAGCGCAGCGGAAAATTGTTCCGTGTGCTTGCGATTGTTATATCTTATGGCCTACACACGTACTATGCCCGTTCCCGGTGTTCTGAGTTCGTGGAGCCACTTGCTAATACTGTCTCTATTTACTTCTTCTATGGGGTAGCTTCGGGCTTCTATTGTAGAACGAGCCCCTACGCTAAGTTCAGAAGATGTTACCAGCACCCCGAGTTTACATCCTTCATGCAATACATCGGAGTACAATCCCTTAATCGTCACCTTATCAATTTTTGATTTAACTCTCTTGCATTGAATAATAAACTCGGGGGTTCCATCTTTTTTGTTATCCCATACTCTTAAATCAACACCATCGTCATTACTTCCGGGCCCTAGGACAACACTGTAGCCAAATCGCTGAAAGCATTCAGCAGTCAATTCTTCGAATTTTCTCCAATGAATTTCACCCAATTTGTGAAGATTGTTTGAAAGAAAGTCTATAAAACGCTGATCAAGGAATGTGCCATTCTCTGCAACCGGATTGTACTGCTCAAACAAATCGGCCAAATTTACAATATCAGTGTACTGGTGAAATTTCATTGCAGTACGTGGGCTATGTTTCATCAAATCATCATACCCTTGGATCAACATCATAATTGCGTCTAAGCCTGCCTTTCCGTGAATCTGGGCAACTTCTCTAATCATTCCTTCTGGTTTTAATGATTTTATTCCCTCTTGGTCGGCCTTCTTCATTTCGATCTTTATGTGTCGATGATAAATGTCTTGAATAGAGTGAGCAAAGCCGGCACCATTTCTACGCTCTAATTCCCTCGATATTTTAAATATCTCAAATATTCCATCTAAAGGTCTATCGGTAACCCCAACTTTATGTAGAAGGGTGTAATAGAGGGTGTCATAATCTTCGGATCTAATTCGAATCCCACATTCCTCAGAAGAAACAATTTCGTCATCAAATCCTGTCCCGCTAAGCAGATCGCACATATGCTCAATTGAAGCAGCGACCCCAGATTTATAGCCAATGATCTCATGGAGATGGTCAGCAAAATCATGCTCATCGAACCAAATGGCTCCCATGTTTAGTCCTTATATATAACGAGCCTTTAGAAAAACCCATTTTCTAGCCATTCTTTCAAGCTTCTTAATTTCTAGAAATCCCGCCTAACCACCGGCCAATCTATGCAATGTGCACCATGTGACTTTAACCTTTACAAGTGATTAATAGTAATACAAATACCTTATCCGCCAAACCAGTAATGAGGCGGCAATGGCAGCCGATGGTGCCTACAAGCAGTCAATAGCAATGGGAAAAATTGTAACTGTACAGCTTTCATTTTGGTAATGTCTTGATGTTCATCTACGATTAATTGTATTTCATCAGACAAAGAACTAACGGAATTCGAAAGGCTCATTGCTGGAACTGATATTGCAATACCATTACTATCGCCATGCCGCCAAATTGTACTGTCGGTTTTTTCATGAGGAACCCAGACCTGCTGAGTCGTATGCTCCAATTTATTAGCGACAACATTCCTAAATGAAGCTAATCTTTCCTCAGCCCCTAACCTCTCTAATCCGACCAATAAAAATGGGACCAATACACTCCCAACAGTTGAGCGTTTGAAATACTCATCTGAGTGATCAACTGGATGATTCATAAGGTTTTGATAATCATGCAAGCAGGTTGGCCAGTATAAACGTCGAGAATATCTATCTTCTAAGCGGATAGCGATTTCAAACAAATAGCCCTCTAGGCTTTCTAGCTTGTCACAACATTCTGCCAGTAGCATTACCAAACCTATTTCTATATGGTGGTCATCTCGCATTGGGTTGAATAATGATGGATTATTATTAATCATGTTAATTGATATTGATAAAGATTCATTTCTAATTCTTAAATTTTCAGAAAATTGACTTTTATCTTCATTATCTTTTGAGTGAAATGCTAGGGAGTGATGCCATAAGCCGAGCAATGCTGTCCGGCCCAATACTTCAAATAATGAAAGATGGATATCGATAAATGAGCGAGACCGAACTGAAGCTGACAATGCATGAAGCTGCGAGGTGTGAGGGCCAATTTTTTTAAAGATATACTTAGTAGAAACATCCAAGTAAAGAGAAAGTACTTGATCAAATATTTCATAAAACTCAGTTAAACGTTTCTTTCTTTTTGGTGGGCAGTTTTTTAAAGCATCCCATACATGCAAGACAGTTAGTTCACATGATCTATATGGAGCATCTAAATTTCCTGCTTCAACTCCATTAGTAACCAAAATTGATAGGCAAATAAGCACTTGCCGTAAACGGGTAACGCTTTTTTTGTCACCCTTTAAATCTTCCGTAAGTGAATTTAATAATTTTCTAAAGTTCATGTAGGATTCATCAGGCTCGCTAACAAGTGCAATCGCCTTTTGGAAATGAGAGCGATGTATTGGCTCCAAAAGCTCCTGGTTTAAAATGCCTGAAAGTATTAAATTAGCTAGTCGATCTCCATTCCATTCCCTGAAATGTATGTGTTCCTGCGTGTGAGTGTGAACATACCCACTCCACTGAGCACGAATACCCTCCTCAACTTCGCCTCCCATACAGATACAAACAGCGACAGGTAAGCTTTTAAATTGTTCCGGGACTCTATTGGGTATGTAATCATCAAGAACCTCGCCTAACGATGAACGTACTGCTTGAATAGACCCATCCCAGTCTTTTCTACCCAGATTCCCAGATTTAATGACGAACAAAAACAACGATTGCTCTCCATTCATATCAGGATCAGGACCAACTGCAGCCACATCAACACCTGCTTGACGACTACCAATCTTAGGATGGTGAAGGATTTCAAAGCCAAGCTCACTGAGCAACTGAGGTAAAAGCACATCCAGCTCTCCTCGCTCTGTCATTCCCTGTAAATATTGCCTAACGACCAATTTCATTTATCAGTCCTCTGCTCGTATTTAAATTGGGCTAAAGTTAATTCCAAACCTACTGGATCGAAGAGCAACCCTTGAGGGATTTCAACAGTGACAGACATTTCATGCATATTCATATTTTGTGACTGCCTCTCCCCATTAGTGTTCATAATGGAGTAACCACTACGATCACCGTAAAGTAAAGTTTGGGTTGTGACTAAACCATGAAAAACTGAATTTTCATTGGAAGCGGAACGTATCTGCTCGCTTTTTTCAGCCTCTTTAAACCGAACTAAAGCTCGCTCAGCTGTTGAAGGTTCCAATTCGACGATATCCTTAGTTTCTTTAATACCATTCAAAACTATCTTTACTTTATCTAAAGCTTCAAGAATTAGTTTGTTGCTTTGGTCTGCAACCTTAGCTTGTTCCTCTAGCCACTTTCTCAATGAGCCACTATAATTAAGCAACATTGGATTATATAGCAATTCAGCGGCTACATCAGAAGCCTCTCCCTGTGCACGGATTACAGCGACTAACCATGAAGCCACTGTCATTGGAGCAAGGAATAAGTAGCCAATAACTTTTCTACATAAAAAGACTTGATCCAATGGATCTTTTGGTAAAACTTCATTAGATACTTCAAGACATGGAGAAGTACGATTGACTTCTGAGATTTGATCAGCTATTGACTCACATAAAAATCTATCACCGGACATAAACCAGCTTGTAGCTAATTTAGCTCTGATATCATTTTTCTCTTGTGAAAAAATATAATTCGTAAGGTTTTTTCCTACACACCCATGAGTGATAGATATTATTTGGCTTAATGCTTTTTCCGCTTTTTCAGGATATATAGACCATAACCGACATAACCCACTTTCAATTTCGTTGACACTACCTGAGTTACTTGTGTCTATTAACTGGATGCTTGACAAGCAAATATCGATTTCTTTTTCAGACATCGTTTCTGAATAGAGTCTTAAGGCCATAGCCATGAAATGTATAACGTGATTGTCGCAGGTTTTTGAAACTATCTCTAATGCCTCTGAAATATCATTCCTGTCAATAGTTTGATGATTTCCAGCTATATCAAAACAGGATTTAAGAAGGCCGACAGCTTCGTGGATATAAGATATATTCATTAACCCAAGAATAAGTTTAATAGCTTTTTCTGTATTATCAATATCCAAAGGCAAGCGGGATAAAGCAAGAATACCAGCATCTCTTTCTAATCCTATTTGACTAGCAGAATAATAAGCTTCATTAGCATCGCCTTTGGCCTGTAGCGCAAACACAAGGTGGTGCAGAGCTAGCTCATTTCCACTTCGAGCTAGATTAATGATCTCTTCACTGCGAGACTGATCTACTGAACACCATTTAATGAAGGCTGAATATGGCTGATTTGCAGCTAGATCTTGCCCCCCAGCACTAACTAGTTCTTTCACCAATGTCATTACATCCGTAGATGATGATTCTAATTCAGGGATGACGTCACACAATACGGCTTGAACTTGAAAAACCTCTGGACCTGATAATTTACTAAGTAACTCTCTATCAACTTTATTGAATAGCTCGGCTCTTCGTGATGCACCGCGTGCTAGGGCAGAAATCAATGAAGCTTCATTTCTGTCCGACCACTCTAGATGTTTGGCCGCTGCAACCACCCCTCCTCTGAACGAACGCTCTTCAATATCACTCTCGTTAGCTAACACTATCTTCTCTCCCTTAATGACACATCAATCATGATTTAGACAATTACTACCAAACGGCCCTAGCACTACGGGTAACCCATCAGGCGAAGATCGTAATAACAACCCACCGAGTAAATGATGTATAGCGGCCCTATTTTAGGCCACTTTCTTCTTATTATTTCTCGGCAATTCTTCGTAAGCGCTCAAACAACCCCATCTAAAACCCACGCCGAAATCCCTCTAAACTGTCTTCAAATTATTTAACGAGACAGCTCATGACCAAATCGGAACAATGGCAACAACACCTTAATCTCTGGCACGA
>Ga0207878_100134_pt1 | contig 69851 bp, 56 predicted proteins | sample LinPmetageLP41_FD_184053 | JGI IMG/M metagenome (GOLD analysis project Ga0207878, IMG submission 184053) | Marine viral communities from the Pacific Ocean - LP-41 (SPAdes) | ecosystem: Environmental > Aquatic > Marine > Oceanic | place: Pacific Ocean | collected 2010-08-27 | reverse complement strand
ATGATGGAATGGACGACGAGAGATTATCGCGCCCTCGCCCGTTGCCTGACGCGGCATGCGCTGCTGTATACCGAAATGGTCACGACCGGCGCGATTCTGCACGGCTCGCCGCGCGAGCGCTTCCTGGGTTATAACGCCACCGAACATCCGCTGGCGCTGCAGCTGGGTGGCAGCGATCCTGCGGAGTTGGCCGAATGCGCGGCGATCGCCGAGTCGTGGGGTTACGACGAGGTCAATTTGAACGTGGGTTGCCCCAGTGACCGGGTGCAGAACAATCTGATTGGCGCCTGCCTGATGGGCCATCCCGACAAGGTCGCCGATGCCGTGGCAGCCATGCGTCGTGCGGTCTCGATCCCGGTCACGGTGAAGTGTCGTATCGGCATCGATGACCAGGACGAAGACGCCGACCTGGAGCGCTTCATCGAGCGCGTGGCGGCCGCCGGTTGCGAGACTTTTATCGTGCATGCCCGCAAGGCCTGGCTGCAGGGGCTCTCTCCCAAGCAGAACCGCGACGTCCCTCCGCTCAACTACGAGCGAGTCTACCGTCTCAAGGCCAACCATCCGGCGCTGCACATTGGCATCAACGGCGGCGTGAAGACGCTGGAAGCGTGCCAGACTCACTTGGCGGCCGGCGTGGATAGCGTGATGATCGGCCGCGAAGCCTACCAGAATCCCTGGCTACTGGCCGGTGTCGACGATGCCCTCTACGGTGTGGATTCGCCGGCCTTGACTCGTCACGATGTGGCTCGCGCCTTTCGCCCCTACGTGATCGAGCGGCTCGCCGAGGGCGCCAAGCTCAACCACATCACTCGGCACCTGCTGGGGCTTTTCCAGGGCTGCGCCGGCGGCAGACGCTTCCGGCGCTTCCTGTCGGAAAGCGCCCACAAGGACGGCGCGGGGATCAGCGTCTATGACGACGCCGTGGGTCTGGTCGACGAGCAGAAATTGCGGGAAGCGAGCTAGAACCCAGGCGTCTCATAGCGGGACTGAAAGCTTTCCACCGCGTTCTCGACATCGTCGATCTCCTGATAGCGGGCAACGTGAAACAGCGCCTCGCCTTCGTTGACCAGCGGCAGATTACTCATGCCGATGACGATACCGTCGGCACTCGCGACTACCGGGGCTTCATCGTTACCGAACGGATCGGCGACCACGCCAAGCGCCTGCTGCTTGGCGACCCGCGCTCCCAGTCTGACACGCGGCCTCAGAATGCCGTCGATCGGCGCCCGCGCCCAGCTGGAACCATTGGCGACCTCTGCCGCCGGCGGCGTACGTCGTCGGCTGTCCGCCGGCAGCATGCCGATCAAGCGCATGACACGTCGGATCCCTCTTACCCCAGGCGCGATCGCCCACTCATCGAACCGCAGCGCCTCACCAGCCTCGTAGGTCAGTACCGGTACGCCGCGATTCTGAGCGTATTCACGCAGGCTGCCCTCGCGTAGCTCGGCATTCAGGATCACCGGTACGCCGAATGCCTCGGCCATGGCCTGGGTTTCCAGGTTCTTGCGCAACTGAGAACGAATCTGCGGCAGATTGGTGCGATGAATGGCGCCGGTATGCAAATCGATGATATGCGTCGCTCGATCGACCATCTCCTCGCGTAGCAGTGCGGCGATCCGCGAACCCAGCGATCCGCTTTCGCTACCCGGAAAGCAGCGGTTGAGATCGCGCCGGTCCGGCAGATAACGCGACTGCTGTACGAAGCCGAAGACGTTGACGACCGGAACGGCGATCAACGTTCCTCGAAGCCGTGAAAGATTCGGCAACCTCAATAGCCGGCGCACGATCTCGACGCCATTGAGTTCGTCGCCGTGAATCGCACCGCAGACCAACAGCACCGGGCCCGGTTGACGCCCGTGCACCACCTCGACCGGGATATGCAACGGCGCGTGCGTGTAGAGCTTGGCGACGGGAACATCGACCTGACGCCGGGTTCCGGGCTCGATTCGCTCACCAACGAGCGTGAAAGCTTCCTGCGCCATGACGACCCTTAGTAATGATGGTGCTGATAATGAAGGTAGTAATATGAAAGCATTAATAATGAAGATGTGATGAGCGTAAAGCCATCACCTCGTCAAGGCGAGCCATCTTGCCGAACCACTATTCAAAATCAGGGCTTCCAGGTCGAAGACCAGGATCATGCTGTCATTGACCATACCGTTGCCGTCGCCAGAGCCAGACGACATCCCGTCCGAATGAGAGCATCAGCAGCGCCGCCGCCACAAGCGCAAATCCGGTAGCCCACGCCGACCCGACAAAAGGAAGCAGGCAGACCATCAACGTCGCCACTTGCCATACGCAGACCGTTTTACGAAAGTAACTGTCTGGCAAGGCCCGGTTGAGCCAGGGCGAGTACATTCCCGCTATCATGAACGCATAGCGAATCAGCCCGATAGCCAGGACCCAGGCACCAACCTTCTCCAGCGCGATCAATGCCGTGCAGAGCACGACGATGAAAAACGCGTCCAGCTCCATGTCGAAGCGCGCCCCAAAAGCACTCGATGAGCCGGTGCGCCGTGCGACCCAGCCGTCGATACCGTCGAGGGACAGCGCCAGCAGCGATAACGCGGCGATGCCCTCGGCGTGGCGCTGGATGAAGTCCGGATAGACCACCACGCCAGCGACGATCGCGATCAGCGCGGCACGTAGCAGCGTGATGCGATTGGCCCAGCCCAGCCCCTGACGAGCGGCAGGCCACATCCACAGTACAGCCGTAGCAATCGTCATATAGACGCCGCCCGCCGTGAAACGCAAACCCGGCGGTGCGGCAAACGCCCATTGCACCCACTCGGCTAACACAGCGACCAGAACCAGGCCCGCCGCCAGTTCGAACCAGCCGCGAACGGATCGGGATCGCCGTGGTTTCGCTACTGACATACGTACCGGTGAATGTCGCATCGTTGGGCCTCCCTCATGCCTGATTGTGGTTCCATGGCTAGCCCCCTCACCCTCACTCTATGCGTCGCGTATCGCCGGGGTCTACACTTGCTACGCATTTTCGTACAAGTTTGGATTCACTTTAGTCAATTTGTGAGAAGCGTGCATCATTCGGCGTTTTCCCTGTCAAGCGACGCCATCCCATCAGGGTCAGGCAGGCTCTTCAAAAGCCATCGACGTGGCTATATCAACGCTTGGATTGACAGCCCCCTGTCTGACACGCTTTATTTGTACATAGGCTGTACAATGCTAAATCGTCATATTCTGCCATACTCCAATCCCAAGCCATGACACGCGGCCGTTCAGATCGGCAATCAAGGAGCGGACATTTCCCATGACGACGCCCTATGCTCATGCTTTCTGGTCTCTCGGCAACGGCACCGGTGAAATTCGCCAGGCCGAGCTGAGTGTCAGTGGCGATTTAATGGTAAGAACCTGCTATTCCGCCATCAGCCGTGGTAGCGAAACTCTGGTCTTTAATGGCCAGGTGCCGACCAGCGAATACCAGCGAATGCGCGCACCCTTTCAGAGCGGCGATTTTCCAGGCCCGGTCAAATACGGCTACTCCAATGTCGGAATCATTGAGCAGGGAGCACACGACTGGCACGGTCAATACGTCTACTGTCTCCACCCACATCAGACCCACTACCGCGTTACCGTCGGTGATGTTGTCCCACTCCCGGCCGACGTGCCGCCGCAGCGCGCAATTCTGGGTGCCAATATGGAAACGGCGCTCAACGCCCTATGGGATGCCGCTCCCGGCATCGGTGATCGCATCAGTGTCATCGGTGCCGGCGTGGTCGGCTCTCTAGTGGCATGGCTCTGTGCTCGGCTTCCCGGTGCCCACGTTCAGTTGATCGATATCGATGAGCGCAAACGCTTCCTCGGCAATGCTCTGAGCGTCGATTTCCATACTCCGGAAACGGCGGAAGCCGAGCAGGATCTGGTCATACATGCCAGCGCCTCCGATGCCGGCCTGCAAACGGCACTTTCGCTTGCAGGTTTCGAAGCGACCGTGCTGGAGATGAGCTGGTATGGCAGTCGCGAGGTCAACCTGCCGCTTGGCGAAGCCTTCCACGCCCGTCGCCTGACGCTGCGCTCGAGCCAGGTCGGTAGCGTATCGCCCGGTCATCGCCCGCGCTGGGATCACAAGCGGCGGCTGTCGTTGGCATTATCGCTACTCAATCACGACTGCCTGGATGTGCTGATCAGTGGCGAAAGCCATTTCCGGGATCTCCCCGAGACGTTGAAGCGACTGAGCCAGCGCGAGGACGACACGCTCTGCCAGCGCATCTACTACGGTTGATGTGACATGTCATTGAAAAGTCACACCGCGGCGAGCGCTATCCAGCAAGAACTCAGTCTTAAGGAGCGAGAGGAATGTTCAGTCTGACCGTTCGCGATCACATGATGATCGCTCATAGCTTCAATAGCGAAACCTTCGGCCCGGCGCAGAAACTGCACGGCGCGACCTACGTAGTCGACGTCACCTTCAAGCGACCCGAACTCGATCAGGACGACCTCGTCGTCGATATCGGCCTCGCCAGCGAAGTTCTCAAGCACATACTCGGTGAATTCACTCTGAATAATCTCGACGAGATCGCGGAGTTCAAGGGCCGAAACACCACCACCGAGTTCATGGCCAAGGTCGTTTTCGATCGCCTGGTACACGCCATCCGCGCTGGCGAGCTGGGTGAAGGCGGCCGCCACCTCACCGCACTGGCGGTGACGCTGCATGAATCGCATATAGCCTGGGCAAGCTATGAAGGGGGATTATGAACGACTTCGCACTTATCGTCGCCGGCGACCCTAGCCAACTGACCGGTGGCTACGTTTACGACGCGCGAATCGTCAAGGCGCTGCGCGGCAACGGTTGGAAAATCGACGTCGTCGGGCTCGATGGACGCTTTCCCGAGCCGGATGCAGTGGCTTCGCACGCGCTGGACAGCGCCCTGACCGCGCTGCCTGACGGTAGCCAAGCGGTGATCGACGGGCTTGCCATGGGCGGGCTACCCGCCATCGTCGAGCGTCACGCCTCGCGACTGACGATCACGGCGCTGGTTCATCATCCGCTCGCCGATGAAACGGGGTTGGGCGCCCCCGAACAGCAACGTTTTCGTATCAGCGAAACTCGCGCGCTGGCTGCCGTTGAAAACGTCATCGTCACCAGTGTCTATACTGCTCGCCGACTGGCCGACTTCGCTGTGCCGGCCGAAAAGATTGCGGTCATCGAACCCGGCGTCGAGATCGGACAACTGGCGAGCGGCGATGGCAGTAAAACGCCTCGCCTTTTATGTATTGCCACGGTCACCCCGCGCAAGGGCCAGGACCTGCTGGTCGAAGCGCTGGCCGGACTGACATCGCTGCCATGGCAGTGTGATCTGATTGGCGCCCTCGATCGGGCCGACGCCTACGTTGGCAAGGTGCGCGAGGCGATTGCCAGACACCAACTCAATGAGCGCATTCAGTTGCTGGGCTCACAACCCGGCGAGCATCTGGATAGATACTATCGACAGGCCGATCTGTTCGTCTTGCCGTCGCATTACGAAGGCTATGGCATGGTGATTACCGAAGCCCTCGCTCACGGACTTCCGGTCGTTACCACCACGGGTGGTGCCTTGGCTCACACCCTGCCGGATGCCGCCGGCATCAAGGTACCGCCAGGGGATGTCTCGGCGCTTCGTGACGCCCTGAAACGCATGCTGAAAGAGCCGGAAACCTATCGACGTTATCAGGCAGGCGCCCGCAAGGTCCGCGAGACGCTCAGTGACTGGAATGCCGCCGCCGATGCCTTTGGCGAGGCATTGAAACGCTCCAGCACGGCGGAGGCGGCACGCTGATGTCGATGCCGTCACCGCCCGCCCCCGACGCCCTATTCAGCGATCAATGGTTGACGCTGCGAGAGCCCGCCGATCATCTGGCGCGCGATGCCCAACTCACTCACGCCGCGGATCGCTGGCTAACCCAGCGCGCCACGACCCGATCGCTCGAGGCTCGGCCATTCGAGACTAAGCCATTAGAAACTAAGCCATTCGAGACACGGCCATTCGAGACACGGCGCACGCTGGTGGACCTGGGATGCGGCAGCGGCTCGAATCTACGCTACCTGGCGCCGCGACTGCACGGTGCCCAGCACTGGCGGCTGATTGACCACGATGCCGAACTGCTGGCCCACGCGCGATTGCGCTGTGAGCCGCTTACCAGTACCGGTGGTCAGCCAATCCACCTGGAAACTCGCAACCTGCCCCTGGCGGATGCCTGGAAGCACGGTTTACAAGGCGCCGATCTGGTCACGGCCTCGGCACTGTTCGATCTGCTGACAGATGCCGATGTCGAAGCGCTGGCCGATGTCTGCCAGACCCAGGGCTGCGCCGTACTGTTCGCACTCAGCGTCGATGGCCATATTCGTTTTCACGATACCAGTGGCTCCCCACTGTTCAGTGACGACGACCGTTACATGCTGGCCGCGCTCGAGGCGCATCAACGCCGCGACAAGGGCAGCGGCCCGGCCATGGGCGCGCAGGCGCCACACTATCTTCGCGAGAGCTTTCACCGCCGCGGTTACCATATTCGCGAAGCCACTTCGCCCTGGCGGCTCGGACCCGAGTCGCTGCCGCTCGCCGAGGCTCTGCTGGCCGGCTGGCGCAGCGCGCTTCACGAGCAACTGCCGCAGCAGACGAGCCGCATCGACCGCTGGCATAGCGAACGCCTTCAAGGTCTGATGCGTGGACAACTCACCCTGACCGTCGGCCATCGAGATCTATTGGCTACGCCGACAGCAACCGCCACGCCGGGAGCGCCCGCGTGAACCGCTGGCTATCGTTCGGACTCCGTCTGGCATTCACACTGGCACTGCTTGGCGTGTTGGCGTGGCAGCTGGATACCAGACAACTGCTGACCCGGCTCGGCGATCTATCGCCGGGATGGGTCATGCTGGCCGTACTGATCGGTATTCCTCAAGTCGTGCTGTCGGCCTGGCGCTGGCGCATGACGGCGCATCAGGTAGGGATTGCCCTGCACTGGCCTACCGCCATTCGCGAATACTATCTGGCGACGTTCCTGAATCAGGTGCTGCCTGGTGGCATCGTGGGCGATGCCGCGCGGGCCTGGCGTCACGGTAACGCCCAAAATCGTTTAGATGCCACGTCACACTCCGGGCCAGCGATTCGTGCCGTCATCATCGAACGAGCCTCCGGCCAGGTCGCGCTGCTGCTGGCCGCAATCGTTGCCGTCGGTCTCTCCCCGGCGTTGCGTGGGGGCATTAGCGAATGGTGGGAAGCGCAGGGAACAACGGGATGGTGGATCCTGTTGGCGTTACTGCTGCTATGTGCCGTCGTCATCGGGCGCCTGCGTCATCGGCCATGGCCTGCCCTGACGCAGTTCGGCCGTGACATCAAGCGTGCGTTGCTGGCGGTATCCGTATGGCCGGCTCAATTGGCCAGTTCGCTGCTGATCGTCGCCACCTACGTTGCGGTGTTTCTCTTTGCCGCCCAGGCGCTGGGGCTTCAGCGTCCGATCGTGGAATTGCTGCCGTTGATTCCTCCCCTGCTGATGGCCATGGCGATTCCGCTGACGATCGCTGGCTGGGGGCTGCGTGAAGGTGCTGCCGTCGTGATCTGGCCGCTAGCCGGCATGCCGGCACAGGAAGGCGTAGCGCTGTCGGTGACCTACGGGCTGCTGATCCTGGCCGCCAGTCTGCCCGGTTTGGCCGTGCTGCTGAATGATCGTCGGCTGACCCGCCGGGCCGCTAGCCGACGGGCGCTCCGTGGAACGCGAACTACCACTCCTGAAAAAGTGGCCTCGGGAGGACATCCCAGATGAGATCGTTATCCAGTGGCGGCGCGATCGCGCAGGTCCAGATCGAACAGCATGTCCTGACCCAGACGGAAATGCCGACAGGTGGGCCGCAACGCCTCATTCAGCGTATCGATCTCCGGCAGCGTCAGCGCGGGTCGTCCGGAGCCGATCAGCATGGGCGCGACCACGCTGTGCAACCGGTCGAGACAGTCCGCTTCGAGAAAGCGCGAGATCGTCAGCCCGCCACCCTCGATCAGAATTCTTCGATAGCCGTGATCGACCAACAGCGAAACGATCCGCGCGGGATCGATACCCGAAGGTCCCGGCGCCAACGCCTTGATACTGACATGATCCTCAAGGTCGTGACCGACAACGCCTTCATTGACGAGATGCCAGGTCGGCGCCGCCGACTGGCGAAACACGCTGCGATCTGCCGGCACCCGGCCTCGCGGGTCGAGTACCACACGCAGCGGGTTGTCGCCCTCTACGTGTCGCACGGTCAGTTGCGGGTCATCGGCATCCACCGTGCCGGCGCCCACGACCACGGCGTCGACCAGCGCTCTCAACTGGTGAAGATGAACCAGGCTCTGCGCCCCGGTGACGTAGTGGGAAGCACCGCTCACCGTCGCGATTCTACCGTCCAGACTTTGGCCGATCTGCGCGATGACGCGTGGGCCTTGGGTCAGATCAGCCATGCACCACGGCAACCAGATCGACAGCAGCTGCGCGGCATTCTCCTCGACTTCGTGACTGCAGCACCAGCCGCCTCTGGCGTCGATCTCAAGACGAAAATCCCCTTCGACGATGACGCCGTCGAACCGGGCTTCGCAAGAACCGTCGCGAGTCATGTTCGCCACGCGGCGAATCCAGTTCCAAGCCTGCGCAATCTGTTCGGAAGCGGCAGGTATAGAAGAAGTAGAGGTAGAGAGGGTCATGGTCATTCCTTGGCCAGACGGCCCCACAGCGTAGCAAAGATCGACCCTCAGGCAGAGGCAGTTCGATGATGACCGGAATTACCCTCGGCGACGTGTAACCAAGGTTATGGATGTAGATCTCGGATGAGACTGATCATGGATGACAGGATAAGGAGATGAGCATGCGACAGGTAGAACGTGCGATTTTTGATCTGCGACGCGGCCTCCCGGTTCTGGTACGCGCCGCCCACGGCGAAGTGATGGTCCACTCACTCGAGGGCTGCGACGATGAAGCGCTAGCCACGCTGCATGCTTTCAGCGGCACGCAGCCGGCGTTGGCGCTGACCCGTCATCGCCTCTCGCGGCTGGGCATCGACATCGAAGCGAAGGTGGGACTGGTGCCAATCGCCCCCACCGATAGAGCAGAAGAGATCATCGCCTGGGCCAGCGCCGAAGAGCACCGCTTTCCGCGGGAGAGCCAACCGCTCACCGCCAACGGCGGCAGCGAAGCGGCACTGAATCTGATGCGCATCGGCCTGCTCATCCCGGCGGCGATCGTCGCCAATGTCAGCGATGCCCAGCGTGACCAGGTGGAAACACTGGTCGCCGAAGGCACCGTGCTGGCCGTCGCCGCCGAGCAGATCGACGTCTATTCAGAGACTCGATCGCATTTTCTCAAACGCACCAGTGACGCAGAGATACCGCTATCTCACGCCGAACGCGCTAAGTTCGTCATGTTCCGCGAGGCGGACGGCATGCGTGAGCACATCGCCATCGTCATCGGTGAGCCCGGCGAATGGAACGATGCCGTACCAGTACGCCTGCACTCCGCCTGTCTTACCGGCGATCTTTTCGGCAGTCTGCGCTGCGACTGCGGCGAACAGTTGCGCGAGAGCGTGCGTACCATCGACGAACGCGGCGGTGGCGTGCTGCTTTACCTCGCCCAGGAGGGACGCGGTATCGGCCTGGCCAACAAGCTACGCGCCTATACCTTGCAGGATGGCGGGCTGGATACGATGGACGCCGATCAAGTACTCGGGTTTGGCGAAGACGAACGTACCTATGGCATCGCGCTGGAAATGCTCGAACAGCTCGAGATCGCTCGCATCGAACTGTTGACCAACAACCCGGATAAGATCGCCGCCATGGACCAGGGCGGTGTCGAGGTCGTCAACCGTCGCGGCGTCTACGGCAAGCTGACCAAACAGAACCGGCGCTATCTGGATGCCAAGGCCAGGCGCGCCGGCCACTGGCTGGAAGAGGTACTCAATGACGATGAGAATGAGTCAGTGACGTCATTCAAACGCCCCATGTCGCGCTGACAGATGGGGGTCATCAGGACGAAAACCGGCGCCGTCCGGGCGCCGGTTTTCAGATCTGACCGAATCTCAGCCGCGCAACGTGGTCAGGTCGAAGCGCCCCGCTTCCTCGATCACCCGTGCCAGCCGAGCGCCGAAATGTTCGACCAGACGGCGCCCGGTTTCGGCATCGGCCAACGTCGCGTTGCCGGTGACGCCACTCGAGTGCAGGTCCTGCGCCATCCAGGCGTAACCGGCATCCCCCTCGGGGCCTAGCGTCGAACCGGCTTGCTCTCGGAGTCTGCCCTCCGACACGGCGTCGCTCAGATGATCGACACGAACCTTGTGAGGAATGAGATAGAGCATCATCGACGTTTCCAGGGCGCCACCGTGCAAGCCGTGGCGCAGCTCCTCGGCGGGAAGCACCTGCGTCGGCGGTGCGAAGCGAAAGTAATTGGCCTTGACCACCAGCATGGCATGGGCTGCACGCAGCTTGAGCGCTGCCAGATCGATGACCGCCTTGTTGCCGCCGTGACTGTTGAACAGCACCAGTCGCCGAATACCAGCACGGTGAACGGCCTCCCCCAGCGACTCGATCACGCGTATCGCCATTTCCGGCATCAGGCTCAGCGTTCCTGCGAAATCGCTGTGTTCGAGACTCGAACCCAGCGCCAGCGGCGGCAACACGATCACGGACTGCTCCAGGTCGAGCCGCTCCGTTGCCGCGTCGAGCAATCCCAGCCCGATATCCAGATCGGTGGACAGCGGTAGATGGGCACCATGCTGCTCGATCGCCGCCAGCGGCAATACCGCCACCGTCGCGTCGTCGACCAGTCGGGCAAGCTCGGTGCTGGTCAGATCCTGCCATTGATGAACGTTCATTTTTCACTCCCTGACGAATCGCCATGAACCGATGACGGCGAGACATTCAGCAACCGTTCGGCGATCGCGCTATCCCTGACCACCTGCCTCGCCACGGCGTCGCGCAGCATCCGCTCGTCGCTGCCGCCCTGGGCGAGCGCCAGCGTCAGTCGCGAACGCGCCCGGGTGATACCCGTGTAGATCAGTTCCCGCGTGACGATGGGGTTGGCTCCTGCCGGCAGCGCAAACAATACATGCTCGAACTCCGAGCCTTGGGACTTGTGCACGGTCATGGCAAATGCGGTTACCGCGGCATCGAGTCGTGACGGCAGCACCTGGCGAACGCCATCGCCCTGGGGAAAGCAGACGCGCAGCCGTCCGGCCTCGTCGGTCAGTGTCAGCCCCAGATCGCCGTTGTAGAGACCCAATTGCGGGTCGTTATGCGTCACCATCACCGGGCGCCCGGCGAACCAGCCTTCGGTGCGCGAGATCCAGCCTTGCTGCCACAACGCCCGCGCGATCCGCTCGTTCAAACCCTCGACACCCCACGGCCCACGTCGCAGCGCACACAACACCTGAAAGCGGCTCTGCAAAGCCAGAATCGACTGCGGAGAGCCTATCTCGGCCCGCACCGCGTCGAACAGCGCCCGATAGCCTGCCACCACGGCCCGCTCGAACGCGGTAGCGTCGATATCCAGCGTCGCCAGGTCCTTGAACCCGGCTTTCAATACGTGGGTAAAGCCGCGTCCGTCGCCAGCATTGGCGGCTCTGGCTAGCGCTCCGATGCCGCTATCCGCGCGAAAACGGAAACTCTTGCGCAACATGGCGACATGATCCGCCAGCGGATTGGTCTCGGTAGCGACGGGCAGGTGCTCGCCAGCCATCGACTGAAGATAGTGCCGAGTGGCCTCGGAATATCCCACGCCGTCCGCAATGCCGGCCCCCGCACATAGATCGCCCAGGACCGAGCCCGCCTCCACCGAGGCCAACTGGTCCTTATCGCCGAGCAGAATCAGCCGGGCATCCACCGGCATCGCGTCGAGCAGCGCCGCCATCATCTCCAGATCGACCATCGAGGCTTCGTCCACCACCAGCAGATCCAGGCTCAGTGGCGCTTCGGCATGATGGCGAAAATGACGCGTGTCCGGCCGCGCGCCCAGCAGACGGTGGAGCGTCTGCGCCTCCTGGGGGATCGCATCGCGCACGGCCGCCGGGGCCTCCAGGCGACCGACGGCCCCGGCGATCGATTCGGACAACCGAGCGGCCGCCTTGCCGGTGGGCGCCGCCAGCCGGATACGCAGCGACTCACCATCCCGCGCCAGCGACTGCTGTTGCAGTAGCGCCAACAGGCGCGTCACGGTGGTGGTCTTGCCGGTACCGGGGCCTCCGGAGATGATCGTCAGCCGTTGACGCAGCGCCAGCGCACACGCCACGCGCTGCCAGTCGGGCTCGCCATCTTCGCGCTGGTTGTCGACGAACAGCGCCTGCAACCGCTCGGCCAGTTCCCCGGCAACCGTCAGTGGCTGCCCCAGACGCTGGCGCAGATGCCTCGCGACGCCGCTCTCGGCCTGCCAGTAGCGGCGCAGATAGAAACGCTCGCCGTCGAGCACCAGCGGTGTGGCGAGCCCCGCAGCCTCGCGGGCCATGGCGACGGTGGAAGACTCGGCCAAGGCCGCGGCCCATCGCCCCGGCGTGACGCCCTCGAGCAGCGACTCCGGCAGCATGACCGCTTGCGCCGATTCGATGCCATCTTCCAGCGGCGGTAACGACAGCGCGGAGCGCGGCGCGGCCAGCACGCGGGATAGCGACAGGCATACATGGCCGCGGCCCACCTGATGGCTGGTAAGCGCCGCCGCCAGCCATACCAGCGGATCGGCGGCAGGATCGCGCTCGGCCAAAAAGATCGCGAAATGACGGTCGAGCTGGCGCAGCCAGCCAAGCGCCACCCACAGCGCCAACGCGTCGAACAACGATTCGCGGGTGAGCGGCGAACCCGCCGCAGCTTCCGGCGTCAGCGCTGACTCGTCAGCGTCGAGCGCCAAGGAAAACTGATCCGCCTCCCCAGCATTCAGGCCCGGCTTCTGATCGGGCTTCTGCGTCGATGACCGGCGGTTCATGGATAAGTCTCCTTGGGCTGACGCAACAAGGCTCTCGCCGGCTCGGGATTACCCTCCAGCCAGGCATCCAGCGCCTCGATCAGCGCGCGCTCGGGGCGACGATGAAATACGCCGTTCGTCGTCATGTCCGTCGCCGCGGCGGCGAGCGTGGTTGGAGGCTCTGTCGCGTCTGGCGCGTCCTCGGGTGCCATGGAGAGCGGCGCATCCTCGGGTGCCATGGAGAGCGGCGCATCCTCGGGTGCCATGGAGAGCGGCGCGTCCTTGGACGCCATAGTAAGCGGCGCCTTGGCAAGCCCGCGCAGAAAGACGTAGCAGGCGCCCCCCACATGCCGATCGTAGTCATAATCTTCCAGCCGCGATTTGAGCAGGCGATGCAGGGCCAGCACGTAGAGCACGTACTGCAGATCGTACCGATGGTCCACCATCGCCGCCGCCAACCGCTCACCCTGATAATCCATCGGATCGTCGCCCAGATGGTTGGACTTCCAGTCGAGCACATACCAGCGTCCGCCCGCTTCGAAGATCAGATCGATGTAGCCCTTGAGCATGCCGTTGAGTTTGCGTGGCGTCAGCCGAGGCCGCAGTCCAGGCAGCGGCTCGAGCCGAGTGACGAGCCGATCCAACGGCTCGCTCCAGGCGTCCGAGGCCGGCAGCCAGAATTCGAGCTCCGTGCGCCATGCGTCGAGCCGGTCGAGGCGCACCGAGTATCCATCGACCCTTACCAGCGGCAGCCGCAGCCGCTCGAGCAGCCACGCCTGCAACAGCGGTGCCCACTCGGCATCGAAGCCGCTCATCGCCAGGCGTCGTTCGATATCGCGGCGTAACGTGACGGCATAAGCGGGGTCTTCCAGCCGATCGAAATCGAGCATTTCCAGCAACCCGTGCAGGAAGGTCCCCGGCCGCGGGCCCCGCGGAAAATCGAGCAGCGAACGGATACCGGGGCGCGGCACCGGGTCGCGCTCACGGCTGACCTCGATGTCCAGTGTCGCCGGCAGATCCTCACTGGCGGCCGCGGCGTCCTCACCGCCGCCTTTGCCGGCCACGGCGCGGCTCTCTGCCCCGTCGTCCCAGCCGGTCTCGCCCACAGCGCGACGGGCATCGGCAATCAGCGAGGTATAAGAAGCAATCCACCAGTCATCGTCGATCTGGCCTCGGAAGATTCGCGCCGGCTTGGTCTCGAGGGCAGTCGTCGCCATTCGTAGCCGATGATCTGGCGTTTCGGGCGGCGACTCGATCACCAGCCAGCCGGCGCGCTGGCCTTCTCGCAAGCGTTCCAGCAACGCCGCGCCGTCGTCTTCCTTGTCGCTGCCCAGCAACCGCCCCAGCGCCGTCTCGTGCAGGCAGCCGCCTTTGCCACGCCCTCGACCGACATGGACAACACCCAGCCGACAGGCGTACGCAGCGCGGGTCAGCGCGACGTAGAGCAGCCTCACGTCCTCGTCGAGGCGGGCCAGATCGGCCTCGCGCTTCTGAGCGTCGTCGGGCGAGGCCACCAGTACGCTGCCCTCGCCCTCGGGCGGTCTCAGCGCCAGCAGACCGGTCTGCCGATCCGGCTCTGCCGGGCGGTGCGAGCAGATGAACGGCAGCAGCACGATGGGATACTCGAGCCCCTTGGACTTGTGCACCGTAATCACCCGGACCAGATCCTCGTCACTCTCTAGGCGTTGGCTGAGTGCTTGACTGTCCAGCGCCTCGACGCCCTCCTGCAACGCCCGATGCCACCAGCGCAGCAGCGCCTGTTCGCCATCGAGACGCTGCTGGGCGTTCTGCGCCAGCTCGCCGAGATGCAACAGATCGGTCAGCGCCCGCTCGCCGTCGACACGCTGAGCGAGACGCTCGGCAATGCGAAAATCCCGCATGACGGTGCGCAGCATGGGCAGCACACCGCGCCGCTGCCACTGCCGGTGGTAGTCGCTGAAGCGCTCGACCTCGCGCTCCCAGGCCAGCTCGTCGGCCAGCAACGGCTCCAGCGCCTGCGGCGATTCGTTGAGCAGCTTGGTCGCCAGCGCCGCCTTGAGCCTGGCATCCTGGCGCGGCTGGGCCACGGCTTCGAACAGTTGCAGCAGTTCGAACGCCTGCGGCGTATCGAACACGCTCGATTTTTCACTGAGATAGACGCTGCGGATCCCGCCATCGGCGAGCACGCGGCGTACCTTGAGAGCTTCCGGCCCGTTGCGCACCAGGATGGCGATATCGGCTGGCTGCACCGGCCGCTCGCCACGCGCGCCCTCGAACCGCCATGCGCCTTCCAGCAACCGCTGCACCTCGGCTCGAGTCGCCGCTGCCATCGCATTCTGGTACTCGCCGCGGGAATAGCGCGCGGTATCCGGCCACCATACACCCAGCGCCTCGACCGGCTGGCCTTCGCGGTCGACCAGCCGCGTCGATTTGGGATTCGATTCAACGGCGACGAACGGAATCTCGTCGCTGCCGAAGGGTTGCGCATGGCGCTGAAACAGGGCGTTGGTAGCCTCGACCATGGCCTGGGTCGAGCGAAAGTTGCGCATCAACGTGAAGCGGCTCGGTGTCGCCCGGCGTGCGTCGAGGTAGGTATGGATATCGGCACCGCGAAAGGCGTAGATCGCCTGTTTGGGGTCGCCGATCATCAACAGCGCCGTCGCTGCCGGATTGCTCTCGGGGGCGCGATAGATATGCGAAAAGATCCGATACTGGACCGGATCGGTGTCCTGAAACTCATCGATCAGCGCGACCGGCAGCTCGTGACGAATGCGCGCGGCCAGCCGAAGTGCTGCGCTATCATCGGCCCTCTCTTTATCGCCCCTCGCTTCATCCGCTCCGACCGCCGACTCGCCCAATGATGCCGTCGGCCGTGCCAGGGCGGCATCGAGATCGCTGAGCAGATCCGAGAACTCCCATAGCCCCTGGCGGCGTTTGTCGGCAGCGAAGCTCACCGCGATACGATCACGCGCGTGCGCCAGCACTTGTCTGGCGACCGTATCGAAGGGCCGGCCGTGGGCCGCGAGGCGATCGAGGTGAGAGAAGAAGGGATGAGCTGGCGCCGTCTTCCCTTTCTGGGCCGCAGTTTTTACCAGCGCACCCTCCAGTTTCTCCTGACTCAGCCAGAAGCGCCCGCTGCTGTCGGTGATCTCCTCGGCGGCATCGAATTCACCCTGGGCCAGCCAGCTTTCGAACGCCGCCAGCCGATCGGCCAGCTCTTCTGGCTTGAACCGGCTCTTGTTGAGCACCCCGTCCCGAAACGCCATGGCCATTGATGCGCCGATGGCATCGCGATCCCAGGTCGCGGCCAGCGCCACCTCGATGGACTCCCGCTCGTTCAAGCCACTCTCCAGCTCGGCAAACAGCTCGGTCAGAGAGCTCGGCGCTTCCACCGCCTCCCCCGCCACCCATAGCGGTTGGGGTTCGCCATCTTTCAATAATGGCCGTAGCGCGGTAGCCAGCGCTTGCGGCCCGCTCCACTGCGAGCGGATCTGGCGCTGCCAGCGTTCGTCGAGCGGATAGAATTCGCACCGCCAGTAATCCTCCACTGCCCGCGCCAGCAGCGTCTGACCATCCTGCAGCAGTTCGGCGGAGAACCGCGCGCCGGCGTCGAAGGCGTGGCGGGTCAACATGCGCTGACAGAAGCCGTGAATGGTGAAGATCGCCGCCTCATCCATCAGCCGCGCCGCCTGGTCGAGGCGTCTGGCACCGCTGCGGCAGGCCGTCTCGCCCGCCGTGGCCAGCGGTTCCAGCAGTTCGGCCAGTACCGGATCGTGGCGGTCATCGACGCTTGCCAGCAACCAGTCGCGGGCCTGCTTGAGACGCGCCCGGATGCGCCCGCGCAGCTCGGCGGTGGCGGCCTCGGTGAAGGTCACGACCAGAATTTCGGGCGGCGTCAGCGGGCGCGGAAAATCCACCGCCTCGCGTCCCGGCAGCGGCCCCAGCACCAGCCGCACGTAGAGCGCGGCCAGCGTGAAAGTCTTGCCGGTGCCGGCGCTGGCTTCGATCAGGTGATTTCCGATTAGTGGCAGGCCGACGAGTTCGAGCGGAACTGTGGCTTCCTTCATGTTTCCATTCGTGGCCTCGTTCATGCGCTGGTTCCCCCCGTGGATTGACTCGACGGGTTCGACGACTGCTTTGACGCCTGGTTTGACGATCCTGTCGGCGGCGTCGCATGCGCATGACTCTGCTGGGACGCTCGCAACAGGGTCTCCAGTATCGGTTGATAGTGCACCACGCTATCGCGAACGCCACCGGCCGCTTCGAATGTCTCGAAATCCGGCCACAGCTGGCCCAGGCTACCCTCACGCTGGATCAGCGACGCCATGCCGAAGCCACCTTCGTCGTACTCCTCCGCCAGACGGTCGCGCCAGGCGGGGTCGAGCGACTCCCCCGCCGCCAGCCCGGCAAGCGCCGAGCGATCGCCCAGACTCCATAGCGCCTTGGCCAGCGCACCGCTGGCAGGTAGCGGCGCGCCCCAGGCACGCCACCAGGTCCTGAGCCAATGATCGAGACTCGCCCGCGCCTCCGCCCTGTCCAGCGCCGGGAACTCCAGCCAGCGGTCCTCGAAAATCGCCGTCCACCGACATGGCGTTTCAGCGCTCGCGTTGGCCAGTAGCCAGCGGCCATAACCTGAGAACAGTCGATGCGGTTTTCCCAGTTGCTTCCACGGGCCGTCGCCATCAGGCTTGAAATGACCGAAATGGCTGGTCTCCAGCGTCACCAGGCTGAGGCTGCCGTTCTTCTCGTGACCATCGTTCTTGTCGCGATAGAGACCGTCGACGCGGGCCTCGAGCGCCAGCGCCGGGCAGTCGACCGTCGCTTCGATAGCGAACCGCAGCATGGACGGCGTCACGGGCTCGGCATTTTCGATCCGGCGATGCCAGCTCTCCAGTTGGGTCTGGAGGCGCTTGAGAGGTGGCTCGATCGTCGCCAGACCGAACCCCGCCGCAGGCAATCTACCGGCCAGTCGCAGCCGGTCGGCAACCTGTACCAGCGGCTCATGGCGACGGCCGGCGTCCAGCAGCTCGCGCTTGAGCGTGTGATCTTCGAGAGCGTCAAGGATGAACGGTTCGCTATCCTCGTCAGGCACCGCAGGATCCTGAAAGCGAACACCCAGCCGGCCGAGATAAACGCTCCACGGCCGGCGTAGCAGACGCTGCAGATCGGCAAGCCCTAGTGCTTCCGCCGGCACGGGAACGGTGCCCGGCTCTGCGTATGGCGTCATATCGGCGACCGTCTTTCCGGTTGCCGAGTTCTCCGAGACAAGATGCAACGGCTCCCAGCTGGTATCGAAGGTATAACGCGGGTCGCCAGCCTGAAAGTAGCGCCGCGAGAACGGCTGCAACGGATGCGCCTCGATCAGCCTGGCTGCCAGCGCCGCTTCATCGTTATGCGCCGATGATTCACTTTCAGCAGATACAGCGGACGGGCGCCAGCCCTGCTCCAGCGTGTCGATCAGTTCGCCGATCAGCACCGACGGCGGTCGCGGCGTATTGTCGCGCTGATCGAAACCGACCCAGGAGAGCGTCAGCCGCTCGCGGGCGGAAAGCAGCGCCTCGAGCAACAGATAACGGTCGTCGTCGCGGCGCGAGCGATCCCCCGGTCGCGGACGCTGCACCATCAGATCGAAGTCCTGGGGTTGGCGCGTTCGCGGATAGGCGCCGTCGTTCATCCCCAGCAGGTAGACCTGCCGAAACGGAATGGCGCGCATCGGCATCAGCGTGGCGAAGTTGACCTTGCCGGCTAGAAAGCGCTGGGCCAGACCACCTTCGTCGAGTTCCGACTTGAGCGCGTCACGCACCACGGCGAGACCGATCGGCTGGGTGAAGGCAGCCAGCTCGCAGCTCTGCTGCCAGCGGCTCAGCGCCTGATCCACCCGTGCCAGCACATCGTGTTCGTCCAGCGCCGTGGGGGCGAAGAGCGTATCCATGAGGTGCCGTAACCGGGCCAGCCAGGCCTCAGGCGTGCCGGCCCCGCTCAATGCCTCGCACTGGGCGGCCATCACCTGCATCAGCTCGGCAAGCCGGCCAGCCAGGTCCGCCTCCAGCCCACCCACCTCGTCGTAGGGCACGATCCCGTCGAACTGCCACGCGACCTCGGAGGACTGTGGGTCTCCTGACCCCGGCGATAACGGGCCGGTTGATCGTCCCGGCGGCATCGGGCCGGTGGATGGCAGAGCTCCGGTGGAATACCCCAGCAACATGCGCTCGAGCCCGAACGCCCAGCTGTTTTCATGCAACGCCGGAAAGCCGAGCGATTGGCGGTGCGCGCCGGAGAGTCCCCAACGTACGCCACTTTCCGCCAGCCACTGGCGTAGCCGCGGCAGTTCGGATTCGTCGATGGAGAAACGGGTCCGAAACGCCGGCACATCGAGCGCGTCGAGCAGCTCGCTCACGCCCAGCCGTCTCTCGGGAAGCTCCAGCAACGACAGAATCAACACCATCATCGGGTGCGCTTCACTGGCGACCTGGTCCGCGATGGTGAACGGAATATGCCGAGGATCGCTCGGTGACAGCTGGCCGAAGACCGCCTCGATGTAAGGCGCATAGACATCGATTTCCGGCACCATCACCAGGATATCCCGCGGCCGTAGCGGCGTACCTTGATTGCTGGCCTCCTCGAACGCCGCCAGCAGCCGATCGTGCAGCACCTCCACTTCGCGCAGCGGCGAGTGCACGCTGACCAGTGATAGCGATGCGTCTTCAGGAGCGATCAGGCGTTTGCCGGCTTCTCGGGTGCGCTCTCCCGGGTGTTTGAGATCGAGAATGTCCTGCTGCAGCTGATTGAGCAGCGGCGCCCGTTCGGGATGCGCGTCTTCGGTCGGCACCGGATCGCGAAACAGGTCGGTTTCGACGTCGAAGCCGCCATCCTGGCTCTCGAATTCGTAGAGGCCGACGATGAAATCACGCCCCTGCGCGCCCCACGCGGCCAACAGCGGATTGGCCTGAAGATGCAGCGCTTCTTCGTCCAACGTCTCGAGCCACGGCGCCTCGGGGTGTCGGGACTGCTGTCGCGCCACCGCTTCTGCGGAAAGCCGCCCGGCACGTTTGATCGCTTCCCGATCGGAGACGATGTCGCCCCAGTAATGGCGACACGGATTGGTAATCATCAGAAAGACATCGATGACTCCGGAAAGCGCATGCAGCGCCTCCAGCGTCTGGGCAGGCAGCGCCGAAATGCCGAAGACGAAGAGTCGTGGCGGTAACTCCCGTGGGCAGCTTTCCAGTTGCCTGGCGGCGCGCAGAAAGCGTCCGTGCAGGTTGGCCCGGTGAAACGCCCGCTCGGCCGGGGCGGCATCGGCGATCAACGCTCGCCATAGGGCGGGCTGCCAGCGCTGATCGGCGGGCAGGTCGTTCGGGGCGTCCTCCCCTGCTTCCCAGGCTGCCAGCCAATCGGGGCGATAGTTGAGATACTGGTCGAACAGATCCGCCAGACGTACCGCCAGCTGCCAACGCTTGCGCTCCGCCTGTTCAGAGATCTGGCGCTGCGCCACCGCTTGCGCCGATGAAGCCTCGCCAACGCTTGCCTCCTCCCGTTCGGTATTCAGATAGTGCGCAAGTGGCGCAAAAGTGACCGGATCTCGAACGATCTCGTCCTCCAGCAGCCGCAGGATACGCCATGCCAGCGGCCGCTTGTCGAACGGCGAATGCAGCGGAATCGACTGTCGCTCGCCAGCCTCACCGGCCTGTTCGAGCACGGCACGATAGGCACGCCAGACGAAACTCGAGGGCAGCGGAAAGTCCACCGAGGCGGCGATGCCGTCGGCCTCGGCCAACGATAGACGCAACCACTGGGCCATACCGTTGGACTGCACCAGGAAAGTTTCCGGCGTCAATGGCGGCAACCGGTGGCGTTTGATCAACGCCAATGCCAGGTCGTGCAGGTCTTCGAGGTGGTTGGCATGCAGAACGCTGAACATCCGCTCTCCCGGGTTCTTGGGTCGACGCGAGTCGATTGGGCATCGATAAAGATCGTGCCATCCTACCGTGGTGCACGGCGGCGATCACCCGTAGCCTGTGGCAAGATATGACAATCGAATGACAGCCAGACCGTCGCCGCCATAACAACATCGCTAGCGCAAAGGATTCACGTTGACGACGCCCGTCTTTCTCGCCGTGCTGGCCGGTGCCCTGATGCATGCCAGCTGGAATGCCCTGGTCAAGGTAGGTCTGGACCGATTGCTGAGCATCTCGCTGATTCAAGCCGCCTGCGCGGTCATTGCCCTCGCCGGCGTGGCCTTCGTGCCGCTACCTCAGGCCGCTGCCTGGCCATGGCTGGCGGTGTCGACGCTGCTGCACATCGGCTACAACGTGTTCCTGGCCCGCGCCTATCGAGTCGGCGATCTGGGCCAGATCTATCCGATCGCCCGCGGTTGCGCGCCGCTGCTGGTCACCGTGATCAGCGTCTTCGCGCTCAGCGAGCACCCCTCCTGGCTCGGCTATCTGGGTATCTCCGTCCTGGTACTGGGCATTCTGTGCATGGCCTTTCGCAGCGGAAAGGGGCCGCGCCTGGTGCGGGCCTCCTTGATCAATGCGCTGATGACATCCGCTTTCATCGCCGGCTATACCCTGGCCGACGGTAGCGGCGCCCGTACCAATGGCGATGCGATCGGCTACGTGATCTGGCTGTTCCTACTCGATGGTTTCGGCATGCTGCTGGTACTGGTTGCCATGCGAGGCCTTCGCGTCCTGCCTGAGCTGACACGCCATTGGCGAGTGGGGCTGATCGGCGGTGCGCTCTCCCTCGGCGCTTACGGCATCACTATCTGGGCCATGACTCAGGCTCCGATCGCGCTAGTTGCCGCGCTGCGTGAAACCAGCGTGCTGTTCGCCATTGCCATTGGCGTCGTCTGGCTGAAGGAGCCTTTACGCCGCGAACGATTGCTGGCGGGCGGCCTGATTCTGGGTGGTGTCATTCTGACGCATTGGGGGTGACTATTATCCTGGCGCAAGACTGCTAGGCTTGAGACATGATGTATTGCTCTGACAACGTCGACCTGCCACCGCCCGGCGAAAAACCCGATGTCGGGGACCATGCTAACGGCCATGCCGTCGACCAGGAGCCTGACTTGTCACTCACCACCCCAGCGCAGCCCAATAACCGCGACGGCCAGCCACGCAAGGTGGGCGTCGAGCTCGAATTTGCCGGCATCGGTCCGATTCAGGCCGCGCGTCTGGTCGAGATGACCTTCGGCGGTTGCGTCGAACAGCATAGCGCCCACCGCTTGCAGGTTACTGGGATAGCGTGGGGCGTCTTCCATATCGAGCTGGACAGCAAGTACGTTCATCCCGACGAGCAGATACTCGATCGTATTCATGCCACCGACGGTCAACCGCCAGGCCTAGGTGAGCACCTGCGCGCCAGCGTGCACAGCCGTACCCGTGAATGGCTGGGCGATATGGTGGCGGGCCTGGTGCCGACCGAAATCGTCTGCCCGCCGATTCCGTGGCATGAGTTGGCGAGGCTGGACGAACTGTTCGCTGCACTACGTCGTCATGGGGCGGAAGGCACCGATGCTAGCCTGCTCTATGGCTTCGGTCTCCACCTCAATCCGGAAATTCCCTCGCCGGATGTCGAGAGCGTGCTGGCCCATCTTCGAGCGTATCTGATCTTGGCCGACTGGCTGCGCGATGAAATCGTGGTCGACGTAACTCGAGATATGTTGCCTCATACGCGCCCGTTTCATAGCGACTACACCTGCAAGATACTGGCACCGGACTACCGCCCTACCATGCAAGCATTGATAGATGACTACCTGGTCGCCAACCCGACCCGCAACCGGGAGCTGGATCTGTTGCCATTGTTCGCGTGGCTGGCGCCGGATCACCCTAACGGGTTGCTGCGAGAGACGTTGGTCAAACCACGCCCCACCTACCACTACCGTTTACCCAACGCGGCGCTCTCCAATCCTGAATGGGGCGTAAGCGTGGAGTGGAATCGCTGGACAGAGGTCGAGCGTCTCGCCGCCGATCCGGATCGCCTGGCGGAGCGTAGCGCTGCCTATCGCGAACATCTCGCTCGGCCGACCCTGAGCCGCTGGCTCGACTCCCTGCACCACTGGATGCGTCATTGATGGATTCAGCGAAACGCTCGCGAATGGACACCAAACCTCGTCAGACTCGCCCGGTGATTGGAATCACCACTTCGGATCGCAAGAGCCGGCTCGCCTGGTGGTGCGACTGGCTCTCGGTCTGGCGCGTGGGGGGAAAACCGCTACGCATCTCACCGTCACGACCGCTGAAACAAGCGGTGGACGGCCTGATCATCGGCGGCGGCGACGATATCGGGGCCCAGCGCTACGGTGGCGAAGTGCAGTTGGATGTACTCATCGATCCTGCCCGCGATGAGCTCGAACTCGATCTGCTTGACCACTATCTGCCGTCACGCTTGCCAATCCTGGGCATCTGCCGCGGCGCCCAGATGATCAATATTCATTGCGGCGGTAGTTTGATCGAAGACATACAGACGACTTATCGCCATATCAGGAATCGCCGAACGGTACTGCCGCGCAAGCGAATCGAGATCGAGCCTTTCAGCCAGCTGGCCAATATCCTCAACCGTCGCTATTGCAACGTGAACAGTCTCCACCATCAAGCGGTGGACCGCCCGGGAGATGGCCTGAAAGTAGTCGCCCACGACCGTGACAAGCTGGTGCAAGCGATCGAGAGCGAGCGCCACCCGTTTCTCATCGGCGTGCAGTGGCACCCCGAATTTCTGCTTTTCAGCCGCTCGCAGCAGCGACTCATCCGGGCGCTGGTGGAAGCCGCCCGGCAGCAGCGACAAGCGCTGGATGAAGAGTGGGAGCCGCAGCAGCCGGTAGATGAAAACTGACAGCGTTTGCCGCGGCCAAGCGGTATTGAAGAAGTCTCAGGACGGCATGATCGATAGCACGGCCCGGGGCTCGAGACGCGGTTCAGTGCTGCATCAATGCCAGACGTTGTCCGTTCGGCGCGCGCAGCAGGAAGATACCGATGACCACACCGAGTGCCGACAATGCGGCGATATAGTACGCCGGGGCCGCGGGATGGCTCGTCATCAGCGTCGAGACGATCACGGGCGTAAAGCCGCCGAAAATGGCGTACGCGACATTGTAGGAGAACGACAGCCCGGAAAAGCGCACCGCCGCCGGAAACGACTTGACCGCGATGGTGGGTACGACGCCGACGATACCCACGCCGAAGCCGGCCAGGCAGTAGAGCAGCATCAGCTGGTCGGGATGGGTCGGCACCGTGTGCATCATGATCCAGTAGACGATTCCCAGCAGCAGGCTCCACAGGATGATCGTGATACCGCTGCCGATACGATCACAGCACCATCCCGATGCCACGCAGCCAATGATCACGCAGACGATCGCCCAGACGTTGGCCAGCGACGCATCGATACCGTATACCGCCTGCAGCAGACTCGGGGTCATCAGGACGACCACCACCACGGCCCCGGTGAGAATCCAGGTCACCGCCATCGACAGCACCACGCTGTCCATATGACGACTCAACACACGCTTGACCGGCAGCCCTTCGGAAAGCGCCTTCTTGGCGCGCATTTCGGCAAAAACCGGCGTCTCTTCCAGATAACGGCGCAGGTACACCGCCAGAAATCCGAACACGCCGCCGATCAGGAACGGCACGCGCCAGCCATAGGCGCTCATCTCTTCAGGGGTGTAGTAGGACTTCAGAAACGCCGAGATGATCGAGCCGATCAGGATGCCGGCTACCAGACCCGAGGCCAGCGTGCCACAGGCGAGGCCGACGTCTTTGCGCGAAACGTGTTCGGTGACGAACACCCAGGCACCCGGAACTTCTCCCCCCACGGCAGCACCCTGCAGGATGCGCATCAATACCAGCAGCAGCGGTGCCAGATAGCCGATGGTTTCATAGGTCGGCAGGCAGCCGATCAACAGCGTCGGTACCGACATTAGAAAGATCGACAGCGTGAACATGCGCTTGCGACCCAGCAGATCGCCGAAGTGCGCCATGATGATGCCGCCCAGCGGACGTGCCAGATAACCGGCGGCAAAAATGCCGTAGGTCTGGATCATCCGCAGCCACTCCGGCATATCGGGCGGGAAAAATAGATGTCCAATCACCGTGGCGAAATAGACGAAGATGATGAAGTCGTAGAACTCCAGCGCGCCGCCCAAGGCGGAGAGCGACAGAATCTTGATGTCACCGCGTGACAGCGGACGCGACGGAGCCGCATCGTATTGGGGTGCGTTAGCCATGGCCGTGTTCTTTTTTCTGAGGCGTTGAAACGTACGTATCCAGTAGCCAACGTGCTTCACGGAAGCTCGACAGAGGGTATCGTCCGCCGCACGAAGGGGCCATGACATTACCAGACTTTACAAGTTCCGTCAGTGTGATGGCGTCAAGCGACGAGCTTCGAAAAAAGAGGTTCTGGGCCGGAGTTCCGTGCACGGGAATCCAACGAATCCGCACAAAAAAGCCGGCCACGTGGGCCGGCTATCGAACTCACCAGACGCCTCAACTCTCGAGCTTGGCATCCAGCGAAATCTTGGCGTTCAGTAACTTGGAGATTGGGCACCCTTCTTTTGCCTTCTGCGCGGCACTGTCGAAGGTCGACTGATCGGCGCCGGGGATCTTGGCTACCGTCTTGAGCTGGACCTCGGTAATGGTGAAGCCGCTGTCGTCCTGCTCCATGATCACGGTCGCGTCGGTCTTGATGCTGTCCGGCTCGATGCCCTCTTCACCCAGCATCATGGAAAGCGCCATCGAGAAGCAGCTGGCGTGTGCGGAAGCAATCAGCTCTTCCGGGTTGGTACCCGGCTGGCCTTCGAAACGGGTATTGAAACCGTAAGGGCTTTCCTTGAGCGCACCACTCTCGGTGGATACGACACCCTTGCCCTTCTTCAGGCTACCTTTCCATTCGGCGGATCCGGATTTCTTGATCGTCATCGTCAACTCCTTCTGGATCGATGTAACCGTTCGAGGCAATCTGCCATCGCGACGGTTGGTGTGGAGTCAGTGTAGACCATATGCGTCAGACGTCATCCCCCTCTTCAGCCGTCGATTAAGCTACCGACTGGAGAGAGCTAAGCCTGGAGATTCCAAGCAAAAAGTATCTAGGCCTTGAGGACGGCGAGCGCGGAATCGTAGTCGGGCTCGTTCTTGATCTCGCTGACTAGTTCGGCATGCACGATCTTGTCCTGCTCGTCGATCACGATGACCGCTCGAGCGCAGAGCCCGTTCATGACGCCACTCTGCAAGGCCACGCCGTAGCGTTCACGAAACTCGGGATGACGAAAGCATGACAGCGTGACGACCCGGTCCAGCCCTTCGGCACCGCAGAAGCGACTCTGAGCAAATGGCAGGTCTGCCGAAACGATCAGCACCGCGGTATTGTCCAGCCCACTGGCGTACTCATTGAACTTACGTGTGGACATGGCACAGGTCTTGGTATCGACGCTGGGAATGATGTTGAGCACCTTGCGCTGGCCGGCAAAGTCCGACAGCGACAGCTCCTTGAGCTCGGCATCGGTCAAGGTGAAGGCGGGCGCCGTATCGCCGACGGCGGGGAATTCACCGCCCACTTCGACGGGCACACCGCCTCGCGTCACGCTCTGCATGATTGTTTCTCCCGTTGGGATGATTCAAAGGTCAAAGGATAGTAAAAGTGGCATGCCTCGCGGCACGACAGTCCAGACCAGCATAGCCTATCCCCCGGGCTTGCCGGGCGATCGCGTCAGCAGTTCTCGCGATGTCGCCAGGGCTCTCGAGTCCGGGGCGCGTAACAACGCCATATTGCGTTCGGGAATGGTCTCCGGTTCCGGATAGCCCGCCAGCGCTCGCTCGAGCTCGGCTTCCCGCAGAATATGCAGCATCGGATACGGCGAACGATTGGTCGCGTTGGCCGGGTCGGTGGCGTCCACGCCGTCGAAGACGTAATCCGGGTGAAAACTGGCCAGTTGATAGATACCGCGATAGCCCAGGTCATCGAGCAGGCGCTCCGCCAGCTCGAGCCAGTCCAGATAATCATCGAAATCATCCATGCCAGCCGGCGCGATCAACAGTGTGGTGGCAACGTCGGCGTCCGCATCCAGGCGACGGCATTCCGCCACCAGTTCGTGGAGCAGCCCCTCCAGATCGGCGGACTCGGCCAGCGCATAGCGGATGGCGCCACGCTGTAGTTCGCGCCGGGCAAAAGGACAGATATCGTGAGCCACGACGAAGGATTCGAGCCAGGCCCGGGTGATGCTGATGGAAGAAGATTCGATGACGGAACTCCTGAATCAGGTGCGTCGAGCGGTACTTTCACGTAACCGAAAGATGATTCACATAAAGAAAACGGACGGGTCACATAAGCCGAGTGATGTTACACGGTCGCCGAGAAAGTGATTTGCGAAACCTGTGAATGGCAACCAGCATAACAGTAACGCCTTAATGGACAGGGAGTTTTCCATGCCAGGGACGACACCGTGGATCCTGCTGCCCGAACGTCGGGAAGCGCCAGCGATAACGCTTCCAGCCATCGGCCAGGGCACTTGGTACATGGGTGAAAATTTCGTGCCGCGTCAGCAGGAGGTGGCGGCGCTTCGCTATGGGCTGGACCTCGGATTGAGTCTCATCGACACCGCCGAAATGTACGGAGACGGCGCTGCCGAAGAAGTCGTCGGCGAGGCGATCCGCGGGCGCCGTGACGATGCTTTCATTGTCTCCAAGGTCTATCCCTGGAATGCCGGCCGGGAGAGCGCCATCGCGGCCTGCGAGCGCAGCCTCGAGCGTCTGGGCATCGACACTCTCGATCTCTATCTGCTGCACTGGCCCGGCAATGTTCCCCTTGAGGAGACATTCGAGGCGTTCGAGCGGCTTCGTGATCAGGGCAAGATCCGGCGATTCGGGGTTTCCAACTTCGATGCCGGCAGTCTCAGAGCCATGGATGCGCTACCCGCCGCAGCCGACTGCGCCACCAATCAGGTCCTCTATCACCTCGGTTCGCGCGGCATCGAAGTCGATATCATCCCATGGATGCAAGATCACCATATTCCGGTGATGGCTTACTGCCCACTCGCCCAGGGCGGCCGGTTGCGGTCCAAACTGCTCTCCTCATTCGTGGTCAACGAGATCGCCGACAAGCACGCTGCCAGCGCCGCCCAGGTACTGCTGGCCTGGGCCATTCGCCCCGCGAGCGGCAATCCGAAGGGGCCTCGCTCGGTCGTCGCCATTCCCAAGGCGTCGAACTTGGCGCATGTCAAAGCCAACGCCGAGGCATTGACGATCGACCTCGATAGCGAGGATCTCGCTCAGCTCGACAAGGCTTTTCCGGCACCGCAGGAGCCGGTTTCGCTGGATATCGCCTGAACGTTCGTTGCTGAAAGCCTGAACGTTCGTTGCTGAAAGCCTGAATGTTCGTTGCCGAAAGAAAGGAACCGACGACCTCGGCCAGGATCGTTTGCCACGGGCATTACCCAGGTCTACAACGGTAACTGTCCGCTCGTTGCGACCGAGCCTCGCCGGGACGCCAGCCGATCCGCCAACCGGGTCGGTTCGGGTAGTTTGGTCTTGCCCAAGCAGCTTATGACCCAATCTACAGCGGTAGATAACGATATACGGTGTCCACCGGAGACGAACAGCGGTTTCACACCCTCCCGCGAGCGCAACACCGCACCGATAGTGACGCGGCCATGCTCGTCGAGCGCCACGCCACTCGGGTCCTCCTCGCGCTGACGATCGGTCAGCGGTGTCCACGCCCCTTTTTCCGACGGCACCTCACCGAACTGCCCGCACAGCCGACTCTTGCCCACGCCGATGGTCGGCAGGTCGAGCCATAGCCCCAGATGCGAGGCGATTCCCAGACGGCGTGGATGCGCGATGCCCTGGCCGTCGACCATGATCAGGTCCGGGCGCTGTGACAACCGCCCGAACGCCTCAAGCGCCGCCGGAATCTCGCGAAACGATAGCAGCCCCGGCACGTAGGGCATGCGTGTCGGCTCGCGATGCACCACCTGCTCGATCAACGTCAGCGACGGCCATTCGAGCAGCACCAGCGCCGCCCGCGTCGTCTCCCCGCCATCCTCGAAGCCGATATCCATCCCCGCAATCAGGCCGACATCTCCCAGCGCATCCTCGCGTATGATCCTTGGCGCCAGCTGCTTCTGCAGCGCGATGGCCGCCTCCGGTGTCAGATTCCACTCGTGTAATGCCATCCTGGGCTCTCCCGATTGTCTCCATGAGTCCGAAAGACTAGCCCCAGGTCGTGCGTCTCTCCAATGGAGAGCGGCGATAATGCCGACGATACTCGTCAATAAAGAGCGCGCATCAATAAGGGTGCGCGGCAACGATGCGCGCATTGGGTCTTTTTCCCCGCGGCCGTCGCGTTACACTTGGCGACGCTTTTGCCTCTCCACTCTCTCTTCGTTGCAACAGGGCGCCGCGCCGTGAAATTGATCCACACCGCCGACTGGCATCTGGGCCAGTCCTTTCATGGCCAGGAACGCCATGTCGAACACCGCGCCTTTCTCGACTGGCTGTTGGTCACGCTCCAGGCCCGCCGCCCCGACGCCCTGCTGATCGCCGGCGATATCTTCGATGTGGTCAATCCGTCGCTGCGCGCCCAGGAACTGCTCTACGACTTCATCGTTGCCGCCCACGCCGCGCTGCCGACTCTGGAGATCGTGATGATCGCCGGCAACCACGACAGCGGTTCGCGTATCGAGCTGCCGGCACCGTTGATGAAGAGCCTCAAGACCTATGCTCTCGGCAGAGTGCACTGGCTCGACGATGGCCGTCTCGACAGTGACCATCTGCTGATCCCGCTGCATGACGCCGACGGCACGCTCAAGGCCTGGTGTCTGGCACTGCCTTTTCTGCGCCCCGCCGAGGTCACCGGCGGCGAGATCGACGACTATCGCGACGGCATTGCGAGAGTGCATGGCGAGCTGATCGCCGCGGCCGAGGCATGTCGTCAGCCGGGTCAGGCATTGGTGGCGATGAGTCACGCCCATCTGCAGGGTGCCGCCGTCTCCGAGGCGAGCGAGCGACCCATCGTCATCGGCGGCGAAGAGTCGGTTCCGGCGACGCTGTTTCCCGAATCGATCGCCTACGTCGCGCTCGGTCACCTGCATCGGCCGCAGCAGGTCGGCGAGTCACGCATTCGCTACAGCGGCTCGCCGCTACCGCTCGATTTCAGCGAAAGCCACTATCCGCATCAGGTGCTCGAGCTCACACTCGACGACGAAGTGCTGGGCGAGATCGAGACGCTGCCGATCCCGCGTCATGTGGCGCTGACACGCGTGGGCCCGGGTAGCGTCGAAGAGATCGAGCAGGCGCTCGGCGAGCTGGAAACGGATGCCGATCTCCCCCGAGAACGCTGGCCGTGGCTGGAGATCCGTGTCGACCTCGATGCCCCCCGCCCCGATCTGCGCGCGCGCATCGAAGCCGCGATGGCGGACAAGCCGCTGCGCCTGTTGCGCATCCACAGCCGCTACCCCAACGCCGGCGAGCGCGACGATGGGGGTGCCAATGTCGACCTCGACAGCCTGACCCCACAGGAGATATTCACCCGCACCTGGCTGGCGCGCTACGGCGATGCGCCACCGAATGACGTCATGACCGACTTCGCCAGCCTTCTACAGCAGGTTCAGGACGCGGGAGCAGGAGTAGGGACAGGGGAAGAGTCATGAAAATTCTCGCCATTCGTCTGGAGAACCTCGCCTCGCTGGCCGGTCGTCACGAAATCGATTTCACCGCCTCGCCGCTGGCCGACCAGGGTCTGTTCGCGATCACCGGCCCGACCGGCGCCGGCAAGAGCACCCTGCTGGACGCGCTGTGCCTGGCGCTTTACGGCAGTACGCCGCGCCTGCGCCAGGCACCGAAACGGGACTCCCAGATCGCCGACGTCAATGACGACACGCTGACCACCGCGGACGCGCGCACCTTGCTGCGTCGAGGCTGCGCCAGTGGCTTCGCGGAAGTGGATTTCGTCGGCCGCGACGGGCACCGATATCGGGCACGCTGGTCGGTACGCCGCGCCCGCAACAAGATCGACGGCAGCCTGCAGAAGATCGAACAGTCATTGACCGATCTGGACGCCAACCGGCTGCTGACCGCTCAGACGCGGGAGTTCGAGAAGCTGCTGCCCGAACGTCTGGGACTGAAATTCGACCAGTTCACCCGTGCCGTGCTGTTGGCCCAGAGCGAGTTCGCCGCCTTTCTCAAGGCTGACGACAACGAGCGCAGCGAACTGCTCGAACGTCTGACCGACACTCAGCACTATTCCGAAATCTCCAAGGCCGCCTATCAGCGCGTTCGCGACGCCAGAGCCGCTCTCGATGCCATCGAGGCCAGGCTCGCCGACGCGCTGCCGGCGGACGCCGACACGCGCGTGGCTTATGAACGACAAGCCCAGACCGAGGAACAGGCGCTGGCCGAGCTGCAAGCCGAACTGTCGCGCCATCAGACACAGGGCATCGAACTCGAACGCGATGTCCAGCTGACACAAGCCTGGCAACAGGCCGACGCCAGTTGGCACCAGGCCGACCGCGAGTGGCAACAAAACCGGGGGGAGCGCGAGCAACTCGCCCTGCTCGACGAGCTGGCGCCTTGGCGGGACCGAGCAAAGCGCCGCCGGACGCTAGAGCATACGCTCGCCGGCCACCGCCAGACGCTGGCCAGGGAGCGCCGCCAGTCCGAGGATTGCGATCGAGAGCGCGAGGTGCTCGAGCCGCAGCTCGCTACCGCCCAGCAGGCTCATGAACAAGCCCGGGACGACGACCGGCAAGCCCAGCCCCAACTGGACGAGGCCCGCCGGCTGGCCGCCGATCTCGAACACCAACGCCAGCAGCTCATCCAGCAGCAGCGCGAGCACCGCCAGCTCGCCGAGACAACGCAGGCCGACGTGCAGCGCCGAACGCAGCTGACGCAAGCACGCCAGCCACTCGAGGCGCGCCTTCGCGAACAGCGAGCCACCCTCGAAGGGTTGCTGGAAGCCGCCGACGAGACCGGCGAACGTCTGACCGCCCATGAATTGCGCTCGACCCTGAATCGCCAGCGCGATCTGGCGCAAGGCGAACTGCAAGCACTGCAGAGTCTGCAGCAGGACTGGCGCGAAGGGGAACGGCTACGGCGGGAGCAGACCGAGACGCGTCAGCAGCTCGATAGCGAGCGCCGCCGGCTTCAGGATCTGGAAACCCAGGGCAAGCAGGCCGCACAACGGCTCAAGGCGGCGGAATCCGAAGAGACGCTGATTCGCCAGCAGATCGAGGGGGCAAGGGCTGCACGAAGCGACAGCGTCGAACAGCTGCGCCGGCATCTGAGTGACGACGAACCTTGTCCGGTCTGCGGGGCAACGGATCACCCCTACCGGCACGCGCCACCGGCCCACCCCGGCGCCGCCATGATCGAGGCGATCGAGCGTCAGGAACGACAACAGCTCGACGGCCAGCGCGAGCAAGTCGAGAACGCACACCAGACCTATCATCAGTGCAGCGCCGATTACCGCGCCTGCCGCCAGGGTTTGCTCGAACGGGAGCGCCAGCTAGAGACGCTGTCCCGACAGTTCGGTCAGGCCGAAGTCGCCATCGACGCTCACGCCGCCGCCCGGGACCTGCGCCAGAGCGAATTGGCCGACAACTGGTTCGAGGCGCGGCGTGAACACCTGTCCCGACAATGGCGGCAAGCCAGCGATCGTCTCGCCACACTCGATGACGCGGAGCGCGCTCTACAGCCGCTGGAAGCCGAGCGGCAACAGCTGTCACTCGAACTGGGCAAGCTGGAGGAGCGCCACTCCCTGAACCGCGAGCGTCTGCAAGCGCTCGAGGCATCACTGCCCTCACTGCAACAGCAGGTGGACGACACCGGGTCACGACTGGCGGCCCGGCTCGGCAGTCACGACTCCGTTCCGGCCTGGCAGGCGGCACTGGAGCAGCGACGCCAGCAGGCGGAAGCGACGCTCGAGGAACATCGAACGCGCTGGCAGACGCTGGCCCAGACCCGGACCCAGTTGACGCAGCGACTGACGGATCTCGAGCAGCGCCAGCGAGAGGCGCAGACGGAGTTCGACGAGCTCGACGGCGACTGGCAAGCCTGGCGCCGCGAGCGTCCGGCGCTGGACGACGACACGATCGACACCCTGCTGGCGGTCAGCGAGGCGGATCACCGCCGCCGCCGGGAGCGCAGCGCGCAATCCGAGCGCGACCTCGCCGCCGTCACCGTCAAGCGCGAGGAACGTCAGCAGGCGCTACGCGAGCAGCGCCGCGCGCTCCTTCCGACCCGAGACGAAAACCAGTTGCTCGATGACGCGGCTACCCGCGAACTGGCGGCACGGTTGATCCACCAGCGCGAGACCGCTGAAGCCCTGACCCGCCAGCGAGACGAGCGTCAGGAAACCCGCGACGCCGCCCAGCATCAGCTTCGTGAAGACGACCGTCGTCGTCAGGCGCAGCGCGACGGCGCCCAGGAACGCGAATCGGCCCGGCACGAAGTCAATCGCTGGGAGCGCCTCAACGGTCTGATCGGCAGTGCCGACGGCAAACGTTTCCGGCGCATCGCCCAGGCCTACAATCTCGACCATCTACTGACCCACGCCAATCAGCATCTGCGCGCGCTGACGCCACGCTACCGATTGATACGTGGCGGCAGCGAGCTCGGCATTCTAGTGATCGATGGCGACATGGCCGACGAGCGCCGCTCGGTCCACTCGCTCTCCGGCGGCGAAACCTTTCTGGTGTCGCTGGCGCTGGCGCTGGGGCTGGCATCGATGGCGTCTCACCAGTTGGCGATCGAATCACTGTTCATCGACGAAGGGTTCGGCAGTCTCGACCCCGAATCGCTGGCATTGGCGATGGACGCGCTCGACGGCCTGCAGGCGCAGGGGCGCCGCGTGGGGGTAATCTCTCACGTCCAGGAGATGCACGAGCGGATTCCGCTACAGATTCGGGTCGAACCCAGCGGTAACGGTGCCAGCCAGCTCGTGATTCAGCGCCGTTGACGGCTATCGCAGCAAGGTAATCGGCCGAGCTCGATGCCCGCCGGTCACACCTCGATCGCCGCCCGGGCCATGACCTGGGCGGCGGCACCTCTGGCGGCCGTGAACGTGCTGTCTTCGATGATCTTGATCGGAACGGATTGCGACTGCCTGAGCAGGTCGTTTTGATGGGCATCGAAGTAGGCCAGTGCCGGCTCGATCAGAGGCCCTTTCAGCCACATCAACGATCCGCCCAGAATCAGCATCGACGGGTTGAGCGTGTGATGCAGGTTGAGCATCAGCAGCCCGAGTGCTTCTCCTGCGCGCTGAATCAAGGCTTGCACGTCCGCCTCATCGGCCCGGGCTTGCACTGAGGCGCTGAGGCTGTCATCGATATCGAGACCCAGCGACTCGCGCAGCGCCCACCCGCTGACCAGAGTTTCGGCACAGCCGCGATTGCCGCAATGGCATAGCGCGCCGGCCGGCTGTATCACGGTATGGCCGATCTCACCGACCAGGCCTTGGTAGCCTCGCGGTACCACGGGGAAATGTTCACCGCTGACCACGCCGCAGCCGATACCGATGTCGGCGCTGATGTAGGCGAGCGACTCGGGCGGCATGCCCTCGAAAAAATAGAATTCGCCGAACGCCGCCGCGTTCGCCTCGTTGTCCAGTAGCCAAACTCCATCCGGCAGACCGGGCTCTTCCCGCAACAACGCCAGAAAATCGACGTCTACCCAACCCAGATTGGGAGCCAGGCTGAGGATCGGCGCGCTGGGAGAGACCGGGCCGGGCACGGCAACGCACAGCCCGAGACAATGACGTTCCGCAATGGCGGGCGCTCGACACAGCTGCATCAATTGGTTTGCGAGACGCTTCGCGGTGGTCGCGGGATCGCTGGGAGGTTCTTCCAGATGGCAGCTTGCCAGAATCTCTCCCACCAGGTTGCAAGCGACCAGCCGCAAGCCTTTAACCCCGACCTCGGCACCCAGCATGTAGTGGCGGTCGCCATCCAGATAGAGCGCTCGCCCCGGGCGCCCGCCACCGCGTGAGTGCAGCTCTCCTTCGCGCAGCCACCCGCGTTCGACCAGCGCTTGCACGACACTGCCTACCGTGGCCTTGGTCAGACCTGTCTGGAGTGCAATATCCGCGCGCGACAGCCCTGGGCTGCGTCGTACGGTGCTCAGAATCGTGCTGCGGTTGAGACTCTTCAGGTAATTGAGATCGCCGGCGGCGTGCGGCGTGAAGGAGTTGGGCATGAGAGAGGCGGCAACGTCGGGTGGCGGTGGATGCTGCGACTATACCAAAGCCCGCCGACGCTGACCGAAAAGCACCACGATCGCGCGACTTAAGTCTTAACGCCGATAGTTTTAACAACGAAAGTCTTAACGACAATAGTCTTAACACCAATGGCCAATGGCAGCCTGTCTTACAAGCGCGCATGCTCCTTTCGAATTTAGTTAACAGTTTTTACTAACCACCAGGAGTCTTCATGCCGTCAGCTATCTACCCCAGTCTCGAGCGCAAGCGCGTGGTCATTACCGGCGGCGGCTCCGGCATCGGTGAGGGTCTGGTACGGGCCTTCGCCGAGCAGCGCGCCGAGATTCACTTCATCGATATCCTGGATGACGCCAAGGCCCTGGCCGAGGAGCTCGGGGAAAACGTGCATTTTCACCACTGCGACCTCACCGACGCCGAAGCGCTGATCGCGACGCTCGGCGCCATCGGCGACATCGACATCCTGGTCAACAACGCCGCCAACGACGATCGTCACCGGCTCGAGGATGTCACGCCCGAGTATTGGGAGAACCGCATGGCGGTCAACCTGCGCCATCTGGTGCTGGCCGCCCGCGAGGCAGCGCCTGCCATGCGCCGCCGGGGCGAAGGCGTCATCATCAATCTGGGATCGATCAGCTGGCACCTGGGACAGCCCGGCATGGTGCTCTACGAGACCGCCAAAGCGGGCATCGAAGGATTGACACGAGCCCTGGCGAGCGAACTGGGCAGCGACGGGATCCGCGTCAACTGCGTGATCCCCGGCAACGTCAAAACGCCGCGCCAGTCGCGCTGGTACAGCCCCGAGGATGAGGCGCAGATCGTCGCCGAACAGAAGCTCAAGGTACGCATCCACCCTCATCATGTCGCCGCCATGGTGCTTTTCCTCGCCTCGGATGCCGCGGCCGCCTGTACCGCTCACAACTACTGGGTCGATGCCGGCTGGCTCTGATGCAGTCAACGGCACGCACCCAAACACGTTCTTACTTCATAACGACAATCATCTCCTGGAGCTTTACATGCCAACCCAGATTGATTCCCAACGCCCGCTACTGGTCTTAGTCATCTGCTGTGTTGCCGCCATTGGCGGCTTTCTATTCGGCTTCGACAGTGGCGTCATCAACGGCACTGTCGATGGTCTCCAGCAGGCTTTCCAATCGGAAAGCGTCGGCACCGGCTTCAACGTCGCGTCGATGCTGCTGGGCTGTGCTGTCGGCGCCTTCTTCGCCGGCCGTCTGGCGGATAAATTCGGCCGCCGTACGCTACTGCTGGTCGCCGCCGTGTTCTTCATCGTCAGCGCCTGGGGCTCCGGCATTGCCGGCGGATCATTCGAGTTCGTGATCTATCGAATCCTCGGCGGTCTGGCGGTTGGCGCGGCCAGTGTCATGTCGCCGGCCTACATCAGCGAGATCGCCCCCTCGCATCTGCGGGGTCGATTGGCGACCATCCAACAGGTAGCGATCATCGGTGGCCTGTTCTTCTCGTTTCTCAACAACTACGCCCTGGCTAACGTCGCCGGGGGCTCCACGGCACCGCTGTGGTTCGGTTTCGAAGCCTGGCGCTGCATGTTCTGGATGGAACTGATCCCGGCCGGAATTTTCCTGGTCGCTCTATTGTTCATCCCCGAAAGCCCGCGTTTTCTGGTCAGTGCCGGCCATGATGACAAGGCCGAACGGGTACTGCGTCTGGTCTATGACGAAGCCGGAACTCATAAGCGACTGGAAGACATTCGCGCCTCGCTCTCCAATCGTCACAAGCCGCGTCTGTCGGATTTGATCAACCCCGCCACCGGGAAATTGCTGAAACTGGTCTGGATCGGCATCGGCCTGGCGGTATTCCAGCAGCTGGTCGGAATCAACGTGGTGTTCTACTACGGTGCCGTGCTGTGGCAGGCGGTCGGTTTCTCCGAGAGCGACGCGTTGATGATCAACGTCATCAGCGGCGCCGTCAGCATCGCGGCCTGTCTAGTCACCATCGGCCTGATCGACCGTATCGGCCGCAAGCCGCTGCTGTGGGCCGGTTCGGTGGGCATGACCATCACCCTGGCGATCCTGGTCTACGCCTTCTCCACTGCCGACATCGTCGATGGACATTTGACGCTCTCCTCCGCCAACGGCGTCCTCGCCCTGCTCGCGGCCAACGCCTACGTCTTTTTCTTCAACGTCTCCTGGGGCCCGGTCATGTGGGTCATGCTCGGGGAAATGTACCCCAACCAGGTGCGCGGTTCGGGGCTGGCGGTCGCCGGTGTGTTCCAATGGATCGCCAACTTCGCCATCACCATGACCTTCCCGATCATGCTGGCATCGATCGGCCTCACCGGCGCGTATGGCTTCTATGCAGTCTGCGCACTGCTTTCGGTCATCTTCGTCGCCCGCTTCGTGCACGAAACCAACGGCAAGGAGCTCGAGGAGATGGCATACGAGTGAGCGTTCAATACGTTGTGACCTGAACGGCACGCAACACGTAGCACGCAACAAGCAAGGCCCGCGTCAAATGGCGCGGGCCTTGCTTTTATCGCTATGCCGAGGATCGAAGGACTATGCCAATGATCGGCGGCGCTCACATCGATGGCTTGGATCTGAACCTTAGACCGCCATCTTCGCCGCGATCTCGGCAACATGCTTGCCCTGGAAACGAGCGATCGTCAGTTCGTTCTCGCTCGGGGTACGACTGCCGTCGGCATTGGCCAGCGTCGTCGCGCCGTAGGGCGTACCACCGGTAATCTCTTCCATGTTGGAGAGTTCAGGGCAACTATAGGGCACGCCGACGATGACCATGCCGTGATGCATCAAGGTGGTATGAATCGAGGTCAGCGTGGTTTCCTGGCCGCCATGCTGAGTCGCCGTCGAGGCAAACGCGCTGCCGATCTTGCCGATCAATTTGCCCTGCGCCCACGGGCCACCAGTCATGTCCCAGAAATTACGCATCTGAGAGGTCATGTTGCCGAAACGGGTCGGCGTGCCGACGATGATGGCATCGTATTCCGCCAGCACGTCGGGACCTTCGATCAGCGCCGCCTCCTGATCGATCTTGTAGCCGGATTTCACCGCCACCCCTTCCGGCACCAATTCAGGCACGCGGCGGATGTCGACCTGGGTGCCGCCGACGCTTTCGGCGCCTTCCGCGATTGCCTTGGCCATGGTCTCGATATGACCATAGCTCGAGTAATACAACACCAGCACTTTGCTCATGACAGTTCTCCTGGAGAGATCGGGTTTTGCGACGAACCGCCTCTCAGGCTAGCCTGCGCGATGTTACGACGCCATGGGGTCAGTTCAGACCCGATCCTGGCTTTTTTCCGCGTAAAGAAACGAAAAGATCGAATGCTTCCCGGGCATGTGACCAGCCGCCACCGGACAATCGGGGGATTTGTTGCCACAGAAGGTTAGCCGCTATTCTGTCGACTCACTCATCGAACCATGATCCACGCTCGTGGATCGGAGCGCGTCATGACCTCTTCCCGCGACCTGCTGGCCAGCCTGATCGGTTTCGATACCGTCTCTCGGCACTCGAATCTCGAGCTGATCGATTTCGTCGAGCGCTATCTCGCGTCCCACCGCGTCGCGTCCCACCGCGTCGCGTCGCAACGCATCAGCAATGTCGATGGCAGCAAATCGAATCTGCTGGCCCGCATCGGGCCGGCGGTCGAAGGCGGCGTGGTGCTCTCCGGTCATACCGACGTGGTACCGGTGGACGGCCAGCCCTGGAATAGCGACCCGTTCACCCTGACCGACAGGCAGGACGGCCGGCTCTACGGTCGCGGCAGCTGCGACATGAAGGGATTTCTGGCCTGTGCGCTGGCCCAGGTACCCGCCTGGCAGGCGCTGGATCTGAAGCGGCCGATCTATCTGGCGTTCTCGTTCGATGAGGAGATCGGCTGCCTCGGCGCGCCTTCGATGATCGAAAAGCTCATGTCGGAGGAACCGCTGCCCGGCGCGGTGATCATCGGCGAGCCCACCTCCATGCAACCGGTAGTGGCGCAGAAAGGGATCACCACCCTGCGGACGACGGTGACCGGCAAGGAGTCGCATTCCAGCCAGATCAACCAGGGTGTATCGGCGATTCACGTCGCCGCCAAGCTGGTGACCCAGATCGAGGCGATCATGCAGGAGCTGGTCGACGAAGGTGCGCTGGAATCCGTCTTCAACGTCCAGCATTCGAGCCTGCACGTGGGTCTGATCGAAGGCGGTACCGCGATCAATATCATGGCGCGCCACTGTCAGTTCGACTGGGAGATTCGACACCTGCCCAGCGACGGCTTCGACGTCGTCTTCGCGCGTTTCGAGCGCTACGCCAAGGCGCTCGAGGCCGAACTGCGAAAGCGCGCGCCGGAAATCCGCATCGTCACCGAGCAGATGGTCGACACCGTGCCGGCGCTGGCCGACCGTGACAACGCAGCCGCCGTCGAACTGTGTCGTGAATGTCTCGACGATCCGAACCTCGAGACCGGCGGAGTCGCCTACGCCACCGAGGGTGGTCAGTTCCAGCGCGTCGGCCTGCCGACCCTCGTCTGCGGCCCGGGCAGTATCGAACAGGCGCATCAGCCGGACGAGTACATCGAGATCAGCCAGCTCGAAGCCGGGGACCGCTTCATGCAAAGACTGGGCGAACGAATGGCCCGCTAAGCATCGTCATCACTCTATTCTCTGCCAATGGTGATAAAAATAGCAGTGTGACAGATCGTGGCATGGAGCCTCTCGGCGAGCCGATCAGGCGTCGAAAAATACTCTCAGCACATGATCCATGTGCACCTCCATCGCTTTTCTTGCCGCGTCGGGATCGCGATTCTCGATGGCCGCCAGAATGCGTTCGTGGTCGTTCTGTGATTGGCGCGGCATGTCGGTTTCCATGAACAGCTCCTGAAGGCGGCGAAACATCTTGCCGTACTGGTGACCCAGCAGGTGTTTGAGGGTCATCGCATAGGCCGCATTGCCCGATGCCTCGGCAATGCGGATATGCAGTAGCCGGTCGCCGGCCTGGTTTCTCCCGCCGTGCCGATTGTCCTCGACATTGCGTGCGTAGGCGGCGCGCATCGCGACGAGATCGTCGTCGCTGGCATTGATCGCCGCCAGCGCCGCCGTTTCCGGTTCCAGATAACGCCGCGCCTGCAGCAGCGAGAACGGCGGGATCTCCTGATCCAGATCGAGCTCGATCTCGCTGGCGAACTCCGGGTCCAGCGCCCATCCTTCCTGGCGTCGAGCCGCGCTCATCACCGAGCTGCCCACCTCTTCGTCTCGTTCCAGCACCAGCACGCCGTGACCGACGCGAACCTCGACCTGACCGACCACTTCCAGCGCGATCAGCGCTTCGCGCACCGAAGCCCGACTGACCCCTAGCTGTTGCGCCAGATCCCGTTCCGCCGGTAATAGCGTTCCGGGGGGAAACTCTCCTTGCCGGATCAATACCAGCAACTGATCGGCAATCTGACGATAGAGCCGCTGGGCGCGGATGGTCTGGATCGGCATCTATCGATCTCCGGTTTCATGAGCAAGACGAGTTAGACATTGGTCGCAAATTCAAACGTTTTCACCGGCTTGGCCGGGGCTATTAGACGTTTGGCGATTTGCGGCCCGTTTCCACAAAGGATAATACTTGGATCAAAGGTCAGGCCTTTAGACATTAGAACCAACCCTGCCTTTAGAAGCAAAAATCTCAGGATCAAAAACGCCTTCAGGAGCCACCGGCCATGCGACTCGCCAACAAAACCGCTCTGATCACCGCCGCGGGCCAGGGCATCGGCCGCGCCACCGTCGAGCGATTCCTGGCCGAGGGGGCCCAAGTCATTGCCACCGACATCGAGGCGGCCAAGCTTGACGGGTTGGAGGGCGCCCAGTGCCACGCGCTCGATGTCACCGATGCCCAGGCCGTACGCGCACTGATCGAATCGTTGCCGCCGCTGGACATACTGTTCAACTGCGCCGGCACGGTGCCGAGCGGTTCGATCCTCGAGTGCGACGACGCCCAATGGGCCTTCGCCCAGCGACTCAACGTCGACTCGATGTTCTACACCATTCGCGCGGCGCTGCCGTCGATGCTGGAGAACGGTGGCGGCAGCATCATCAACATGTCGTCGCTCGCCTCCAGTGCCAAGGGCGTCGTCAATCGCTTCGCCTACGGCACGACCAAGGCTGCCGTCGTCGGACTGACCAAATCCGTGGCCGCCGATTACATGACCCGGGGCATTCGCTGCAATGCGATCTGCCCGGGCACGGTCGACTCCCCTTCCCTGCGCGAGCGGGTTGCCGAGCAGGCGCGCCAGCAGGGCCGTACCACGGATGACGTCTTTGCCGAATTCATCGCCCGCCAGCCCATGGGCCGGCTGGGCAAGGTCGAAGAGATTGCAGCGCTGGCGACGCATCTGGCCAGCGACGAGGCGGGATTCATCACCGGGACGGTGCAACTCATCGACGGCGGCTGGTCCAATTAGGGAGGTACTGTATAAATGGCTGCGCAGGTAAATCGCCGCGTTACGCGGTGCTCGGAATCCTCAGCTATACCCCATAGCCTTCGGTTCCTGTGCTCCGGGCGCCTTGCGCTTCATCCTGCTCGCCAATTTATCCAGCACTCCCTCGTTCCGGAACACGGTAAGAGTCTCAAGGCAGCTCAAACAGAATTCATCCAGAAGGAAATCGCATGAAACTGCTACGCCACGGCCCCAAGGGCCAGGAAAAGCCCGGCATCGTCGATGCCAACGGTGTTGTTCGCGATCTTTCCGGCAAGATCGACGATATCGCCGGCGACGCCCTCTCCGATGCGGGTCTGGCCCAACTGGCCAAGATCGACATCGACAGTCTTCCTGAAGTGGCTGCCGGCGCACGCCTCGGCCCGTGCGTCGGCCGCGTCGGCAAGTTCATCTGCATCGGCTTGAATTACTCCGATCACGCCGCGGAAACCGGCGCCGAAGTGCCGGCAGAACCGGTGATCTTCAACAAGTGGACCAGCGCCATCTGCGGCCCCAACGACGACGTGGAGATTCCCCGCGGCTCCAAGAAGACCGACTGGGAAGTGGAGCTCGGCGTGGTCATCGGCAAGGGCGGCCGCTACATCGACGAAGCCGACGCTATGAGCCACGTCGCAGGTTTCTGCGTGGTCAACGATGTCTCCGAGCGCGAGTATCAGCTCGAGCGCTCCGGCACCTGGGACAAGGGCAAGGGCTGCGATACTTTCGGCCCGCTTGGCCCCTGGCTGGTCACCCGCGACGAGATCGCCGATCCCCAGAATCTGGACATGTGGCTCGAGGTCGATGGCAAGCGCTATCAGAACGGCTCGACCCAGACCATGGTGTTCCAGGTCCCGCATCTGGTTGCCTACTTGAGCCGCTTCATGAGTCTGCAGCCGGGCGACGTGATTTCTACCGGCACCCCACCGGGCGTCGGCATGGGCCAGAATCCGAAAGTCTTTCTCAAGCCCGGTCAGACCATGCGTCTCGGCATCGAAGGGCTCGGCGAACAGCAGCAGCGCTGCGTCGAGAGCTGATGCGGTAAAACGCCACCCCACAGCCGGTGATGCGGCGGGGGTGGTTCGACACGATTGGCCTGACCTTTGGGCCTGTCCTTAGGAACCTCTACATCATCGACGCCTCAAGGAGCGCTTTCATGCAAGTCGTCGTCTGTTCGAAGCCGAACGAGATGGCCGTCATCGACCAGCCGGTGCCAGATTGCGCGCCCGGTGAGGCGCTGGTGGCGATCCGCCGCATCGGTATTTGCGGTACCGATATCCACGCCTTCGGCGGTAACCAGCCCTATTTCGTCTACCCGCGTGTGTTGGGTCATGAACTCAGCGGCGAGGTGGTCTCCGCGGGTGCGGATGTTGCACCCGAGCTAGTCGGCCAGTCGGTCTACGTCATCCCCTACCTGCACTGCGGCGAATGCCGAGCGTGCCGTCAGGGCCGTACCAACTGCTGCCAGCAGCTCGAAGTGATCGGCGTGCATCGCGACGGCGGGATGGCAGAATTTCTCAATGTCCCCGCCTCGCATCTCATGCCGGTGCCGGGTCTGTCGGCGGAAGCCCTGGCGCTGGTCGAGTGTCAGGCCATCGGTGCTCACGCCGTCCGTCGCGGTCAGGTCGAGAAGGATGAGCTGGTCGTGGTCGTCGGCGCAGGACCGATCGGCATCGGCGTGCTCCAGGTCGCCAGAAGCCGCGGCGCGCGGGTGGCGATGATCGATACCAATCGTGATCGCCTGGCGCTGTGCCGCGATGAACTGGGGGCGGAGGCGGTATGGCACGCCAGCGAGGATGACGTGATCGCCGAGATCGAGGCGATCAACGACGGTGCGCTGGCCGATGTGGTATTCGATGCCACCGGTAACCCCGCCGCCATGAACCGCGGTTTCGACTTTGCCGGACACGGCGGACGCTACGTACTGGTCAGCGTGGTCAAGGCCGACATCAGCTTCAGCGATCCGGACTTCCACAAGAAGGAACTGACGCTGCTGGGCAGCCGCAATGCCACGCGGGAAGACTTCGAGACCGTCACGCGCCTGATGGCCAGCGGCGACCTTCTCACCGAACCGTTGATCACCCATCGGGGTCGACTCGAGGACCTGCCGACGTTGATGCCGCAGTGGTGCGCGCCCGGCAGTGGCGTGATCAAGGCGATGGTCACGCTCGATGGGCCGATGCCCGCAACCAAGATCCAGACAGAGACCCGGTCATGAACGATGTCACCCTCCACGACACCATCGGCACCGACAGCCCGGCTCGCATCACGCTGCGCATTCACCCTCGCGATAACGTGGCGGTGGCATTGACCGATCTTCCGGCCGGCCGCCAGGTCGTCATCGACGATCGCGATATTGCTCTCGCCGATAACGTCCGCCACAAGCATAAGTTCACGCTCGAGGCGCTCTCGCCGGGGGAGTTCGTCACCATGTATGGCGTCACCGTCGGCAAGGCGACACGTGCCATCCCCAAGGGCGGCGTCATCAGCGTGGACAACGTCGCTCACGCCACGGAAAGCGACGACGTCCAACCCGGCAGCAAACCCTGGACACCGCCCGATGTGACGCGCTTTCAGGGTATGACGTTCGATGGTTTCCATCGCCCCGACGGCAGCGTCGGCACCGCCAACGTCTGGCTGGTCATCCCGCTGGTGTTCTGCGAGAACCGCAATATCGAGGTGCTGCGGCAGTGCGTCGCCGATGCGCTGGGCGACGACCCTTATCGTGACTACAAGCGCATGGCGCGCCGGATGCTCGATGACACACACGAAGGCGAGGTCTCGCCGGATCCTTTCGAGGCGCAAGCGCCAAGACGCTTCCCCAACGTCGACGGCGTACGCTTTCTGACCCATACCCTGGGTTGCGGCGGTACCGACGACGATGCCGAGGCACTGTGCCAACTGCTCGCCGGCTATATCTGCCACCCCAACGTGGCCGGCGCGACGATACTGAGTCTCGGTTGCCAGAAGGCGCAGATTCAGATGCTCAAGTCGGCAGTGGCTCAACGCGACCCGCAGCAGCTACGCACGGTGGACTATTTCGACCAGCAGTCTTCACCCAGCGAGGAGGCGCTGATTCGCAATGCGCTGCAGTCGATCTTCGACGGTCTGGCGGCTGCCGATCGCATTCAGCGTCAACCGGCACCGCTCGCCAAGCTCACGCTCGGGGTCGAGTGCGGCGGTTCCGACGGCTTTTCCGGCATCTCCGCCAACCCGCTGGTGGGCGGCGTCGTCGACCGATTGGTCGCGCTGGGCGGCAGCGGCATTCTCGCCGAGTTCCCGGAGCTCTGCGGGGTCGAGCACGAACTGGTCGCTCGCTGTACCGATGCCACGGTCGCCGAGCGCTTTCGCGGTCTGATGCAGGCTTATCAGCGCCACGCCGCCGCCGTGGGGGCCGATTTCTCCATGAATCCCTCGCCCGGCAACATTCGTGATGGCCTGATCACCGATGCGATGAAATCCGCCGGTGCGGCCAAGAAAGGCGGCGATGGCCCGGTGGTCGACGTGCTCGACTACACCGAGCCGCATCGCCGCCCCGGTCTCAGCCTGCTCTGTACGCCGGGCAACGATGTGGAATCGACCACGGCGCTGGCCGGATCCGGCGCCAATCTGATCGTGTTCACCACCGGTCTCGGCACGCCCACCGGCAACCCGGTGACACCGGTGCTCAAGATCGCCAGCAACAGCGAACTGGCCACGCGCATGCGCGACATCATCGATTTCGACGCCGGCCCCATCGTGCGCGGCGAGCGCAGCATCGATGAGCTGGCCGAGGAACTACTGACGCTGTGCATCGAGGTCGCCTCGGGGCGGCACCGTTCGCACGCCCAGCGGCTCTCCCAGCACGACTTCATTCCGTGGAAGCGCGGGGTGTCTCTATGAGCGCCTCCACGCGTCTATCGATGGACACCACCGATTGCCGTAGCGCCGGCATCGTCCAGTTCGGCACCGGGCGTTTTCTGCTCGCCCATGTCGATGCGCTGGTGTCCGAATCACTGAAGCGTGGAGACAGCAACGAACGCATTCTGGTGGTGCAGAATTCGACTCGTGAAGAAGGCAAGCGCAAGGCGCGCCTGCTCTCTGAGCAACGTCGCTATCCCGTGCGGATTCGCGGCCGACGCGACGGCGAGACGATCGATTGCGAGCAGACCGTCGACAGCATCGCGGGCTGCCTGATCGCCGCCGAACATTGGGACGCGCTCAAGCGACATGTGGTCGAACACGCCCGCATCATCGTTTCCAATACCGCCGACAACGGCTACGAGACTGGCGACGACTCGAGTCTCGCGCCAGTGCCGACGAGCTTTCCCGGCAAAGTGACGCAACTGCTGCGCGCGCGCTTCGAAGCCGGCAACGACGGCCTGACGATCCTGCCCTGCGAGCTGATCGAGCAGAACGCCCTGAAGCTTAAATCGCTGGTGACGACAATGGCCCGCCGCGACGGTGAGGCGATGGCCGATAACGCGGCGTTTCTCGACTGGCTGGACAACCGCTGCGTGTGGGCCGACACGCTGGTCGATCGCATCGTTTCAACCCCGCTCGAGCCGCTCGGCGCGATCGCCGAACCCTATGCGTTATGGGCCATCCAGCGCCAGCCGGGCATGGCGATCCCCTGCGTCCATCCGGATGTCGAGGTCGTCGATGATCTGGGACCGCAGGCGACCTGCAAGCTGCATATTCTCAACCTCGCCCACACCTATCTGGTCGATCGATGGCAGCGCGCCGGCCAACCGGTCGAATTCGTGCGTGAAGCCATGGAGAACGATGCGCTGGTCGACTCGCTGCGTGTCGTCCTCGATCAGGAAGTGCTGCCGACGCTGGCCGTCGAACTGCCCCTGGCTCAGCTTCAAGCCTATCGGGACACCACGCTGGAGCGCTTCACCAACCCCTTTCTCGATCACCGCCTCGCCGACATCGCCCAGAACCATGCCGCCAAGCGGCAGCGACGTCTGCAACCGGTGGTCGATAAAGCACGCCTTCAGGGGCGTGCCACGCCCGGGCTCGACGAGGCGCTGACATGACTGCCTCGACGTTCACCGAACGCACGACAACGACCCGTCCACCGACAATGACCAAGCCATCGACGACATCCATTCGGCTAACGGCTCATCGACCGACGGCCCATCGACTGATAATCAGTCAACCAACAACAAACGACCGATCGACAACATCAGGAGCATGCCCATGACGACCCATCGATTCTTCCGCTTCACGGCTTCGCTCGCCTTGGCGGGCGTAAGCACTCTTGCCCTCGTCAGCACGGCGCAGGCAGCCACCGAAATCCGCGTTGCCTACGGCAATCAACCCGGCGAGCCGGTCGACGTGGCGGTCAAGGAGTGGGCGAAAAGCGTCGAGAAAGCCAGCGACGGCGAGCTGACGCTCAAGGCGTTTCCCGCCAGCCAGCTCGGCGGCGAAACCGAGGTAATGGAGCAGGCCCGTTTCGGCTCACCGCTGATCACCATCACCGCCTACTCGAACTTCATGAGCTCGGTGCCGGATCTCGCCGTACTCGATGCGTCCTATCTGGCCGACGATTTCGACAGCAAGCTCAAGGTCTTCGACTCCGACTGGTTCGCCGAACAGGAGAAGAAGGTCGAGGAATCCGGCTACCATATCGTGATCCCCAACAGCGTCTACGGTGTTCGTCACCTGCTCTCGCGCGAGCCGGTCTCGACGCCGGAAGACCTGGCCGGGGTCAAAATTCGGGTGCAGAACTCACCCATGTACGTCGCCGCGATCAAGGCGATGGGCGCGGTGCCGACCCCGATGTCGCTAGGCGACGTCTATCCGGCGCTGGCCCAGGGTCTGGTCGACGGTGTCGAGAACCCGCTGCCGGTGCTGTACGGCGGCAAGTTCTATGAAGTCGTCAAGAACCTCAACCTCACCGCCCACATGCATACGGTCGCACCGTTCGTCACCGGTGAAGCGTTCTGGCAGCAGTTGAGCCCCGAGGATCAGAAAATTCTGACCGAGACCGGCCAGGAGATGGCCAAGAACCTGCGCGGCCTGGTCGAGAAGGAGACCGACAAGTCGCTGCAGCAGTTGAAAGATGCCGGCGTCCAGGTTCATGAGGTCGACACCGCACCGTTCCGCGAACGCGCCCAGAAGGAAATTCCGGCGGCATTCCCGCAGTGGAGCGATGGGCTTTATCAACAGGTCAGCAAGATCATCAACGGCTAGTCTCGATGCCTGCGCGAGCGAATCGCGGCGTTGCGCGGGGCTCGAAGCCCTCGCCTAACACCCCGTTATGTCTCGACTTCTGCGCCCCGCGCGCCTTGCGCTTCATCTCGCTCGGCTATCGATCCTCCTCTGCTTGACACTGCGACGTGAGCTGACGCTCACGCCATTAGGAGTTGAATATCCATGCAAACGCTTTTCAAGGCATTCGACCGTCTGATGCGGCTCGATGAGGACATTGCCAGTCTGGCGCTGTTCGGGCTGTTCGTGGTGGCCATCGCCAATGTCTTCATGCGCTATCTGTTCTCGTCGCCACTGGCCTGGAGCGAGGAGATTCTGCAGCTACTGATGGTGTGGGCGACCTTCTTGGGCGCCAGCGCGCTGGTTCGACGTAACGAGCATGTGCTGATCGGCCTGCTCAACGACAAATTGCCGGCACCCGTCGCGCATTGGAACACCCGAATTTTCAATCTCGGTATCGTCATGCTGTGCGCCGGCGCGATGCTGTTCTGGGGCCTCGAATTACTGCCATTCTCGCGCTTCCGCAGCACGCCGATGCTGCGAATTCCCTACTACTGGATCCACGTCGCCATTCCGATCAGCGCCGCCATGATGCTCTATCACAGCCTGGTACGCCTGATCACCAATGACCGATTGATTACCGATGACCGGGACGTGGCATTGCCGGAAGCGACGCCCGACGTCGCCACTGCCAAGGAGTGATGTCAATGGCCGTTGGAATCGCGCTCGTCGCGCTCTTCGTTTTGTTCTGTCTGGGCACGCCGGTGGCCTTTGCCCTGTTCGCGTCGAGCCTGGCCTATTTTCTGATCGGCGCCGACCAGCCGATGGTGACGCTGATCCAGCGCCTTGCCGGCGGGCTCGAATCGATTTCGCTGCTGGCGATTCCGTTCTTCATCATGGCCGGGGTGTTCATGAACCACTCCGGCATCACCGAGCGCCTGCTGACCCTGGCCGAACTGATGACACGTCGCCTGCATGGCGGTCTGGCCCAGGCCAACGTGCTGCTGAGCACCTTCATGGGCGGGCTGTCCGGCTCCAACATCGCCGATGCCGCCATGAACGCCAAGCTGCTGGTGCCGAGCATGACCAAGGCCGGCTATCCCAAGGCCTTCTCGAGCGCGATCACCGCCTCGTCGTCGTTGATCACCTCGACGATCCCACCGGGGATCGCGCTGATCGTCTACGGCTACGTCAACAATGTCTCCATCGGCCGGCTGTTTCTCGCTGGGGTCGTCCCCGGCGTGCTGATGGCAGTCGCCATGATGGTGCTGGTATCGATCCAGTGCCGCCGCCTCGGCTATCAGAAACCGCGCCGCGAGCGCGTATCGCGTCATGAATGGATCAGTGTGACTCGTGCCGGGATCATCGCCCTGTTGCTGCCAGTGGTCGTCATCGGCGGCATCCGCGTGGGTGTTTTCACTCCTACCGAAGCGGGCGCGATGGCCGTGCTTTACGCCTTGATCGTGGGCTTGTTCGTGTATCGGCAGATGGGGCTGGGCAGTATCGCCGTGGCGACGCGGGAATCGCTGATGGCCTCGGTCAACGTGCTGTTCATCATCGCGGTGGCCTCGGGTTTCGCGCGCGTGCTGACCTGGGAGCAGATCCCTCAGCAGATTGCGCTGATGCTCTCGTCTGGGGTTGGTAGCGCCGTGGCGTTTCTGCTGATCGCCAACGCGCTGCTGCTGATCCTGGGCATGTTCCTCGAGGGCAACGCGATCCTGATCGTGCTATCGCCGCTGCTGGCCCCCGTGGCGGCGCAGTTCGGCATCGACCCGGTTCACTTCGGCATCGTGTTCATTCTCAACGCCTCGATCGGTACGATCACGCCGCCACTGGGAACGGTGATGTTCACGACCTGCAGTATCACCGGTGTCTCGATAGGCGCCTTCATTCGCGCGATCGTGCCCTACTGGCTGCTGCTGGTCGCCTTGCTGCTGGTGGTGACATTCGTGCCCGCGGTGTCGCTGACGCTGCCCAACTGGGTATTTTGAATTCCGCTCGGCGTTTTGAAAGGCAGCGTTCAAGTACGACCATGGCCGTATGTCGACCTTTGCCGGTCGCAACGCGCGTGATTGGACGGTTAAGATGAAGTTGAGACAGCCAATGTTGACCATACGGCTTAACCGACTTCAATTTCCGAGAACCGATTTTCGTGAAGGATGCGCCAACAACTCGTTCCCCTCAACGCCCTAGCGTCGCCGAAGCGCTGGCCAAGGAGATCTTTGCCGGGCATTACCAGCCCGGCGATTTCGTCCCCAAAGAGATCGATCTCTGCGACCAGTTCTCGCTCAATCGCTCAGCCGTACGCAGCGACCTGCGCCGGCTGGTCGATGCCGGCATCATCGAGCGTATCTCCGGCTACGGCTCGCGGGTCCGGGCGTACTCCGAGTGGAACATTCTCGATCCCCAGGTCACCGACTGGATGGTCCAGTTCGCCGCGCCCAACCCCGGCATTCAACGCGAGATCCTGACCTTCAGGCTCGATGTCGAACCCTACGTGGCAATGACGGCCGCCAAGCGCGCCACGGCGCGAGATCTGGTGGCGATCGAGGAAGCCTTCGAAGGCATGGGCCAGGATTTTCGCTATCCGGACAGTCGCAATCCCGAGCTCGCCCAGCACGGAAGGCTTCATAGCAGCCGTTTGCAAAGTGATTGGGACGTCGCCTTCCACGTCGCCATCTTCAAGGCGACGCACAATATTGTCTGGACGCAGCTTTCCCATATTTTGCGCCCCTCGATTCACCTGCTGGTACAAACATCCAACGTCAGCGCCAGCGATCCCGAGCAGAGCCTGGAACGCCATCGACACTTGATGGAGTGCATTCGCACCCGGCAGCCACGGGAAGCGTTCTTCGCCTCGGTGGCCGTGCTGGAAGGCACCGCCGACGCGCTGGGAATGGAGATGCCGGAAACCTTGCTGGGCGAGGTGCCGGCGGCCCTCGCCCACTGAGCCCATCGCCCAAACCCCGTATGCCGTGGAACTCGCGGGCTTCACTCGCGATGTCCGCCTTGATCTCACGAGAGGAAAACACCATGGATTTCGGTATTCGCGGCCGCTGGGCCATCGTCTGTGCCGCCAGCCAGGGGCTGGGTAAAGGCTGCGCGATCGCGCTGGCCCACGAAGGCGTCAATCTGGTTATCAACTCCCGTCGCGAGGAAACGCTCGATGCAGTCGCCGAGGAACTGCGCCAGATCGATGCGGCGATCGAAGTGCGGTCGGTTGCCGGTGATATCGGTGTGCCGGCCGTGCAGCAAGCCCTGCTCGCCGCCTGCCCCCAGGTCGATATTCTGATCAACAACAACGGTGGGCCGCCGCCCGGAGACTTCCGTGACTGGACCCGACAGGACTGGCTCGCGGCGGTGGAGGCCAACATGCTCACGCCCATCGCGCTGATCCAGGCCTGCGTCGATGGCATGGCCGAGCGCAGCTTCGGCCGAATCGTCAATATCACCTCGTCGGCCGTGAAAGCGCCGATCGATGTGCTCGGGCTGTCCAACGGCGCTCGCAGCGGCCTGACCGGCTTCGTCGCAGGTACCGCGCGGCAATCGAGTCTGGCCAGCCGCAACGTCACCATCAACAATCTGCTGCCGGGCAGTTTCGACACCCAGCGGCTGAGAGGCGGCATCGACAAGGCCGCCAGCAACAGTGGTCGTGCGCATGACGAAGTCGCCCAGGCCCGCATGGAGGCGATTCCCGCTCGCCGCTTCGGCACACCCGAAGAGTTCGGTGAAGTCTGCGCCTTCCTCTGCAGTCGGCAGGCCGCCTACATGACCGGCCAGAATGTGCTGCTCGACGGCGGCGCCTATCCGGGGACTTTCTAAGGCGCCCGAAGCCGCGCCCTATCTTGGTCGAGGCATCCGCAGCCGCGTCTCTGCCTTGGTCGAGGAACCCGGAAGCGAAAGCGCCGAGCTGAGGAGCTCGGCGCTGGGGGACATCGATTTAGAATATCGCTGCGGGAAGATCAGTGATTGTCTCGCGGCAGATCCCAGGCGATGGCGCGATATTTGGTCGCCGGTGCCAGCGTCATGCCGCGATCGAGCTGTTCGACCATCGAACGTTGGATTTCCTGCCACGGCGTCTGATGATCGCGATAGGGATAACCGCCGCTGGCTTCGAGCTTGGCGCGCCTTGCCGCCAGCTCGTCGTCGTCGATCAGCAGGTTGGCCTCGCCACGATTGAGGTCGATGCGAATTCGATCGCCACTCTCCAATAGCGCCAGACCGCCGCCCGTTGCCGCTTCCGGCGAGGCGTTGAGAATCGACGGCGAGCCGGAAGTTCCGGATTGACGACCATCGCCCAGACACGGCAACGATTCGATACCGCGCTTGATCAGCGCTTCCGGCGGTTGCATGTTGACCACTTCGGCACCGCCGGGGTGGCCCACCGGGCCCGCACCGCGCATCACCAGGATGGTGTTCTCGTCGATCTCGAGCGCCGGGTCATCGATACGCGCGTGGTAGTCCTCGGAGCCGTCGAACACCGCGACCTTACCTTCGAAGGCTTCCGGATCATCGGGATTGGAGAGGTAGCGACGACGAAAATCTTCCGAAATGACACTGGTCTTCATCAGCGCCGAGTCGAACAGATTGCCTTTGAGGTTGATGAACCCAGCGTCCGCCACCAGCGGATTGGCGTAGCGCAGGATGACGTCTTCGTCCTGCGTCTCCTGGCCAAAGCAGTTGTCGTGCAGCGTACGGCCGTTGACGGTCAGCGCGTCACCGTGAAGTCGCCCGGCCATGAGCAACTCATGCACCACCGCCGGAACGCCACCCGCCCGGAAGAACTCCTCGCCCAGATAGGCCCCCGCCGGCATCACGTTGGCCAGCAGCGGAATGTCGTGGCCGAGTCGCTGCCAGTCGTCGTTGCTCAGCTCGATTCCCGCGTGGCGCGCGATCGCATTGATATGCACCGGGGCGTTGCTCGAACCACCCAGCGCCGAGCAAACGACGATGGCGTTCTCGAATGCCTCACGAGTCAGGATATGGCTGGGGCGCAGATCTTCCCACACCATCTCGACGATGCGCGCGCCGGTGGCATAGGCGACCATCGGCCGCTCCTTGTAAGGCGCCGGAATCATCGCCGAACCCGGCAGGCTCATGCCCAGCGCTTCGGCCATCGAGTTCATGGTCGAGGCCGTACCCATGGTGTTGCAGTGTCCTACCGACGGCGCCGAATCGGCGATCCGGGCCAGGAATTCGGGATAGTCGATTTCGCCGGTGGCGAGACGCTTGCGCAGCTCCCACACGATGGTGCCGGAACCGACTCGGTCCTTGCCACGCCAGCCGTTGAGCATCGGCCCGCCGGAAAGCACGATCGCCGGGATGTCCGCCGTGGCGGCCGCCATCAAACAGGCCGGCGTGGTCTTGTCGCAGCCGGTGGTCAGGAGGACGGCGTCGAGCGGATAGCCATGAAGCACTTCGACCAGCCCCAGATAGGCGAGATTACGATCCAGCGCCGCCGTGGGCCGACGCACGTTTTCATGGATCGGATGCAGCGGAAACTCGAACGGTACGCCACCGGCGGCGCGAATACCTGCCTTGACTCGTTCCACTAGCTGAATATGGTGGCGGTTGCATGGCGTCAGATCGGAACCGGACTGCGCGATACCGATGATCGGCTTGCCGGAAGAGAGCTCTTCCAGCGTGATGCCATAGTTCATGTAGCGTTCAAGACACAGCGCCGTGGTGCCGGCGTGGTCGGGATTATCGAACCACCAGCGCGAACGCAGTTGCTCGGGGGTTCGACGAGGACGTTCGCTCATGATCGGGCTCTCACTTGTCACAGGCTTGGTCGACGGGCCAACGTCGTTCATTGGAACGACCGCTGAGACCCGTCGATGCTGAAGTGGGTAAAAACAGCGGATGACGCTAGTGCGAATGCGCTGGCGAGCGTGTCAGAGCGCTTTCGCTGCGGAATATCCGAAATTCGCTTCGCTACCCAGGGCATTGCGCAAGGGTCGTCCCAATGCCGGCAGGTCGATCTCGTAACGATCGCCGGGCTCGACGACGACCTTGTCGGCAAAACTCAGCGTGGCGGTGCCGAAAAAATGCACATGCACGTCGCCGGAACGACGAAAATTGCGATATTTGAAGTGATGGTGCTCGAGATTCGCCAGACTATGAGCCATGTTGCTCTCGCCGGTCACGAACGGCTTCTCCCACAGCGTACGTCCGTCACGCACGATACGGCTGGTACCTTCCAGATTGGGCGGGAGCTCACCGATGAATAGCTCCGGGCCAAAGCTGCAGGCACGCAGCTTGGAGTGCGCCAACCATAGGTAATTGAAACGCTCGGTGACATGATCGGAGAACTCGTTGCCAATGGCATAACCGACGCGCCAAGGCGTGCCGTCCTGGCCGACGACATAAAGACCGGCCAGCTCCGGCTCCTCGCCGGCATCCTGGGCGAACGCCGGAGATGGGATGTCGGTTTCCGGTGCCATCACGCAGTCGCCGTCCCCCTTGTAGAACCACTCCGGCTGCGGCCCGACCTCACCCGCTTTGGGCTTGCCGGCTTCAACACCCATGCGGAACATACGCATCGAATCGGTCAGTTCACTCTCATCGACTTTGTCGGCGGCGTGCATTGCCGAACGGGTATCGGCACTGCCGAGATGCGTAAGCCCGGTGCCGGTGACCAGACAGTGCGCCGGATCAGGATGCGTCAGCGGTGGCAGCAGGCGGCGCTCGACGATGAGCTGCGCGTAGTCGAGACGCGTCTCGGTCAGCGCTGATTCGACTATCGACGTCAGCGACTTGTCCTCGTCGATGGCGCGCTTGGCCAAGCCGTAGACGCCGTCATCAGCATCGACGACCTGGACCTCCCGTTCATTCACGACCACTGCCACGGTCAGCCGGTCATCGTTCAGGCACTGGATCAGGCGCATTACCTACCTCCTCGAGTTAACTGCGATTCACGCCGCCGACGCTGACACGCTTCAGCGGTGCCCTCTTCGGTAAATGCGGCGCAACAACCACCCATGACAAAGTTATCTCATATGTTGAACATATAAGAAATAAGTACAACATAGACTTTCGGAGCAAATACGCCCCGAGCGAACCGGCGTAATCTAGACGCCATTGCTGCTGAACGCCGCCAAGGTTTTTCAAGGGTCAGCTCAAATGACATTGATAAACCAAAACAAAATCGAACTTATTCGGGCTCATTTCAACGTTTTAACTGGCTCAATCCTCTTGGCCAAGATGTCGAAGTTATACCAATGTCTAGCCAATACGCTTATTGCACTCAATGGTCATAAACCATAGCTTCATTGAGCGAAATGCTTGTCCATAACCACACAAAATATCTCTCGCCGAGGAAACACGCCATGAAGACGTCAATAACCAAAAGTCATCTTGCAGGATTGCTTGGCTTGTCGTTACTGCTACCGCTGCCGGCGATGGCCGATTATCCCGAGAAGCCGATCACGCTGATCGTTCCTTGGGCCGCCGGCGGGGGTACAGACGCGACCGCCCGAACCATTGCTGCCGCGCTGGAGGAAGAACTCGGCCAGACGGTCAACGTGATCAACCGGACCGGCGGGAGCGGCGTAGTGGGCCACACCGCCATGGCCATGGCCAAGCCGGATGGCTATACGCTCGGTCTGATCACCGGCGAGATCAACATGATGCATTGGCAGGGGCTGACGCAGCTCACTTACGAGGATTACACCCCGATCGCTCAGATCAACTACGACTATGCCGGCATTCAGGTTGCCGCCGATGGTCCCTTCGACTCGGTCCAGTCACTGGTCGATCAGATCAAGGCCGAACCCGCGCGAACCTATACCGCCTCCGGTACCGGCCAGGGCGGCGTCTGGCACTTGGCATTCGCCGGTTTCCTGCTGGATCAGGGCCTGGAAGCCGACCGGGTCTCCTGGATTCCCAGCCAGGGCGCTGCACCGGCCATGACCGAAATGGCGGCAGGCAGTATCGATATCGTGCCCAGTTCGGTTCCCGAAGGACGTTCGATGGTTGAGGCCGGCAAGGCCAAGAGCCTGGCGATCATGGCACCGGAGCGACTCGACAGCTTTCCCGACGTACCCACGCTGAAAGAAGCCATCGGCAGCGACTATCAGATCGGTGAATGGCGCGGTATCGCTGGGCCGAAGGGCATGGACCCGGCCGTCGTCGATACACTCGAGAAAGCGGTCGAAGCCGCCTATAACAGCGATACCTACCAGAACTTCATGGCCAAGCAAGGTTTTGGCACTGAATGGCGGGGCGCGGACGATTTCGGCAAACTCATGGCCGAGCAAGATAAGCGTTTCGGCGATATCGTTGACCAGGTAGGTCTGGCCAAGTGATTCGACGACCCGACCGGGAGATGACCTCATGAGAGACTTCCTGCTCGGACTGGCGTTCGCGATCGGCGGCGGTGTGGTCATCGCCGTCGCCCAGACCTACCCGACCATGGCAGCTCTGCAGTTCGGACCCTCACTATTCCCATCGCTAATTGGCGGTGGGATGGTGATCGGTGGGCTGGTACTGGCGCTGACACGGGTGCGTCAATTCAAAAGCGCCCTCGCCGGTCCCCGTTCTCAAGCGAACCGCTACGACTATCGGAGTCTTCTGATCTCGCTGGTGCCCTGTGCGCTGATCGTTTTCTACATTGTGGCCAGCGAGTTTTTAGGCGCACCGTTATGCATGGCGCTCAGCATGCTCGTACTGATGTTGATACGCGGCGCCAAACTGTGGCTTTCTCTGATCGTATCGATCGTTATCGCGGTGGCGATCTACCTGCTGTTCTCCCGCTACCTGCTGATCCCGTTGCCGGAAGGCACCCTGCTCTCTCAAATCCTACCTTAGCCTGGTGATCGTTCATGGACGCTTTTCTACAAGGCCTGGCAATGGTGTTCAACGCCCAGACGATGCTGGTCATCGTTGCGGCGTCCGTATTCGGACTGTTCGTCGGTGCCATCCCTGGCTTGACCGCCACCATGGCGGTAGCGCTGCTGGTGCCGATCACGTTCTATATGGATGCGACCCCGGCGATCGCCGCTATCGTCGCGACGTCGGCGATGGCGATCTTTGCCGGTGACATTCCGGGGACCTATCTCAACATTCCCGGCACGCCGGCTTCGGCGGCCTATGTCGGAGAATCCTACCGCCTCGCCCAGAAGGGCCGAGCTCGGGAAACACTGGGCACCAACTTGGTCTGCTCGGTCATCGGTGGCCTGTTCGGTACGCTGGTGCTGGTTTTCGTCTCGCCCTCACTGGCGGAAATGGCGCTCAACTTCAGCTCGTTCGAGTACTTCTGGCTCGCACTGCTGGGCCTGAGCAGCTCGATCTTCATTGCCATCGGCTCTCGGGTCAAAGCGTTCCTGTCGCTGACGGTGGGTTTGCTGCTATCGACCGTGGGGCTGGACATGATGAGTGGCGCGCCGCGCTTCACCTTCGGCGTTCCCGATCTGATGGCCGGGGTCAACTTCATTCCGGTGATGATCGGCATGTTCGCGCTCAATGAGATCATGATGTTCTACGGCTCGCGAGCGGAAGCTCGTAGTGTACCGGTGATGACCAAGGACAGCGTGTTTTCCATGGCGCCGCGGCACGTTAGAACCTACTGGCGCAATATCCTGCGCGGTAGCTCCTTAGGCACGCTGATCGGTGCACTGCCTGGCGCCGGGGCGGATATCGCTGCCTGGATCGCCTACGCGATGGGCAAGAGTCGCTCCAAGGAGAAAGAGAAATACGGTACCGGTCATATCGAGGGTATCGTCGATGCCAGCTCCGCCAATAACTCCGGTATCAGCGGTGCCTGGGTGCCAGCGTTGGTATTCGGCATCCCCGGCGACACCATTACCGCTATCGTGATCGGCGTGCTTTACATGAAGGGCATGAATCCCGGCCCGACGATCTTCATGAATGGCGGCGGTCAGGTCTACGCCCTGTTCACGGTATTCTTCGTCGCCAACCTGATCATGCTGCCGCTCGGCTATCTCGCCATTCGCGCCTCGAAGGTCTTTATCCTGACGCCGCGCAAGATGTTGATGCCGTTGATCCTGAGCTTCTGCATCGTCGGCGCCTTCGCCATCAACAATTCGATTACCGATATCTGGATCATGTTGATCATCGGGCTGGTGGCCTTCGTGCTGGCGCGCAACGACTTTCCAATGGCTCCCGCCATCCTTGGGCTGGTTCTCGGCGGCACACTGGAAAACAGTTTCATGAGCTCGATGCTCAAATCCAACGGCGACCTGCTGGCCTTCTTCGAGCGCCCGATCAGTGCGGCACTGGGCGCGCTGGTCATTCTGATCTGGGTGCTGCCCTCGCTGATCCGCCTGTTTCGCCACTGGCGCCGCCCATCGCAACCCGATCACACACCGAGGTCCTCATGACACGCTATGACGCCGCCACCCTGCGCTCGACGCTGACCACCCTGTTTGCGGAAAGCGGCGCGAGCCCCGAGGTTGCGGAAACCACCGCACGCATCCTGGTCGAGGGGGATCTGCTCGGGCATCACACCCACGGAGTGAAATTGGCCAATGGCTACCTCAAGGATCTCAAGGCGGGCCATGCCTGCGGAGATCAAGAGCGGCTCGAGATCCACCAGAACAGTCCGGTCGCGGCGCTGTTCGACGGCCACTATCTGCTCGGCCCTTATCTGGTTCAACGCGCGCTGGATCATTGCCGCGAGGCCGCTAGCACCTTCGGCATCGGCATGGTCAGTCTCAAACGCTCGCATCACATCGCCTGCCTCGCCGCGTATCTGCAACCGCTAGTCGAGGCCAACCTGATTCCGCTGATTCTGACCTCGGATCCGGCGGTGGCCTCGGTCGCGCCCTACGGCGGGCTGGATCGCGTCTACACGCCCAATCCCCTGGCGATCGGCATTCCGGGTCGAGAGCAGCCGCTGCTGATCGATGTCAGCATGTCGACGATCACCAACGGTACCGTGGGCAAGACTCAAGCCGCGGGCGAAAAACTCGACCATCCGGCGATCCTTACCGGTCACGGCGAGGTCAGTGATGATCCCGAGGACTATTTTGCCGAGCCGCCCGGCAGCATTTTGCCGCTTGGCGAGCTAGCCTTCGGTCATAAGGGCTTTGCTCTGGGACTGATGGTCGAAGCGTTGACTTCGGCGCTTTCTGGTTATGGTCGCAAGGATTCGCCCACCGGCTGGGGTGCGTCGGTGATGGTCATGGTGATCGACCCGGCCCGTTTCGGCGGCACCGAAGCGTTTCTCGACGAGACCGATCATGTCGCCAGACGCTGTCTCGGCAGCCGGTCACTAGACCCCGCCAAACCTGTCCGCCTGCCCGGCCAGTCCGGCTTGGCTCGCCGCCGGGATTATCTCGATAACGGAATCCCCTTGCCTGCGGACGTAGTCGGGGCAATGCGCGAAGCCGTGGCAGACTCGTCTCTGGCAGGAACGACGCCGTTCGGCTGACCGCTCAGCTTCTATCCCTTTCATTTTTCGAGGAGTTCGCTTTTTCATGGCGCTAACTAACGACTATCACTGTCTTCCCGACGATGCCGAACAAGCGCTGCTGGTGGGCAGGGTCTGGCTCGCCAGCGGCATCGATCGCGACACAGGCCGCGCCGGCCCTGCTGTGGTAGCAGTGCGCGGCGACGAGCTGGTCGATCTTTCCGACCACGTCTCGACCATGGCAGATCTGCTGGAGCGCGACGATGCGGCCTGGCTAGTCCGGGAAGCCCCGGGAGAGACCGTCGGCCAACTCGAGGAGCTGCTTCGCAACAGCCACGACGCTTCGCCCCAAGCGCCCTATCTACTTGCGCCCTGCGACGTCCAGGCGATCAAGGCGTGTGGCGTGACCTTCGCGGTCAGCCTGCTGGAACGGGTGATCGAAGAGCAGGCCGGCGGCGACCTCAAGCGTGCTGCCGAATTGCGTCAGGAGATTCAATCGCTGATTGGCGGCGATCTGTCGCGGATCAAGCCAGGCTCGGACGAGGCGATGGCGCTCAAGGCCGAACTGCAGGCGCGTGGCGGCTGGTCACAGTACATGGAAGTGGGTATCGGACCCGACGCCGAAGTGTTCTCCAAGGCACAGCCGCTGTCAGCCGTCGGTCATGGTGCTCGCGTCGGGCTGCATCCCGCCTCCGAGTGGAACAATCCGGAACCGGAAATCGTGTTGGCGGTGGATGCCGAGGGACGCGTGCGTGGCGCCACGCTGGGTAACGACGTCAATTTGCGCGATGTCGAAGGCCGCAGCGCCCTGCTGTTGGGCAAAGCCAAGGATAACAACGCCTCCTGCTCGATCGGCCCGTTCATCAGGCTGTTCGATGAACACTTCGGCATCGATGACGTGCGCAGCGCTCAGGTGTCACTGCGCATCGAGGGAACGGATGACGACTTCGTGCTGGAAGGGCAAAGCGACATGCGCGAGATCAGCCGCGACCCGTTGGATCTGGTAGCGCAGACCTACGGCGCACATCACCAGTATCCGGACGGCTTCATGCTGTTTCTCGGCACCATGTTCTCGCCGATTCAGGACCGCGACGGCGAAGGGCAGGGATTCACTCACCACCTTGGTGACCGAGTGACGATCTCGACGCCCAGGCTGGGTTCGCTGAGTAACGTCGTCGATCGCAGCGATCGTCTGCCACCTTGGACCTTCGGCATCCGCGCGCTGCTGGCCCACCTCAGCCAACGCTAAAATCGCCTAGAGCAAAGCGACCATTACGCTGGAACAACGTTGATTCGATCACCGTCGCCGGACCTTCGATAGTAGCGGCGACGGTAACGACGATCATGTGTCATCGCGCATCAGCAACGTATCGATGAACTCGCTGACCACATCGGAGATTTCCTCCCCTTTGCGGGTCAATACACCGTAGTAGCCCAGCGGTTCGCCGATCACCAGTGGCAGCGCCGTGAACTTGCCCGCCGAGATGGCCGTCTTGAGCACCGATGTCGGCAGCAAGGCAATGGCATCCGACGAGCTGAGCAGTTGCAACGTCGTCTGTGTCGAGGTGGTCTCCACCACATTGCGCGGCGTCGATATCCCCGCCTCTGCCAACGCCACCTCGAACAACCCCCGCATCGGGCTACTCATGGGGTGTAGCACCCAGGGCCAGCGTATGACCTCTCCCAGGCCGGGCGGGCGCTCGCAAAGCGGATGATTCGCTCTCACCACGATCGAGACCGGCTCCGCCTGCAAGGGCAAGAAGTCGAATAGATGGTGCTGAGCGTGTTCCGTCACTCGCCCGATGACCACATCCAGTCGTTTGTACTCCAGATCCGCCAGCAACCGGTCGCTGGAATTCTCGAACAGACTGACCGCCAACTGCGGGCGCCGTGACTTGATCGTGTTGATCGCCTTGGGCAACAGCAGCGGCGCTGCCCCCGGCACCGCGCCAATGACCAGTTTGCCGTACCCGCCCTCACGCAGCGATACCAGATCGTCGATCAGCCGATCGGTGTCATTGAGAATACTGCGGGCGTAGCGCACCAATAGCCGCCCGGCATCGGTGATTTCCATAGTGCGGGGCTGCCGATAGAACAACGTCATCCCAAAGAACGTCTCGATATCCTTGAGCATCTTGCTTGCAGCCGGTTGGCTCATATTCATATGGCGAGACGTGACATGAAGATTGCGACTTTCGTCTAGCGTGACAAGCAGCACAAGATGCTTGATTCGCAGCCAACCCTTGACGTGAATACGACTATCGTTGGACATCGTCACTACCTGCATAAGCCTTTAGTCACAGACAATAACCTCCGGTTATCGGGGTTGCAAAAAAAATGATTAGCCACTGAGCACAGCCGCCAATTAGGCTAACCAATTATTGCCGAAAGACGGCCAATTAAATCGACCACAGATTTAAAATGATCATGAAAATCATCCGAAAGGATACGACTAAAGATATCGAATCCATTGGCGTAATTTTTCGAATTCTTCAATAAAAATTGTGGAAAATAGAATTAATCAGCAAGGAATTCCATCAGCATGCCCATGATTCAACGGGTCGAAGTTCAGGACATTCGCTTCCCCACCTCCCGCGAGCTGGACGGATCGGATGCCATGAACCCCGCGCCGGATTATTCGGCGACCTACGTCATCCTGCACACCGATGCCGATGATGGCATCACCGGACACGGCCTGACTTTCACCATCGGCCGGGGCAACGAAATCTGCGTCAAGGCCGTGGAGTCTCTCGCCTCTCGTCTGGAAGGACGCTCACTGTCGGACATTACCGCCAACATGGGCGCCTACTGGCGCGACCTGACCAGCGGCGACAGCCAGTTGCGTTGGCTGGGACCGGAGAAAGGCGTCATCCATCTGGCCAGCTCAGCGATGATCAATGCGGTCTGGGATCTGTGGGCCAAGCGTGAAGGCAAGCCGGTGTGGAAACTTCTGGCGGACATGACACCGGAGGCGTTGGTTCGGTGTCTCGATTTTCGCTTCGTCACCGATGCATTGACGCCGGAAGAGGCGATCGGCCTGCTCAAGCGACGCGAAGCGAGCAAGGCCGAGCGCGAGGCCAGCCTGCGCGAGCACGGCTATCCCGGCTATACCACCTCCGCGGGCTGGCTGGGCTACTCGGAAGAGAAGATGCGCGAGCTCTGTCGCGAGGCCATCGCGGACGGCTGGGAGCATTTCAAGCAGAAAGTCGGCGGCGATATCGAAGAGGACCGTCGACGGGCCCGTATTTTGCGCGAAGAGATCGGCGATGAGCGCCTGTTGATGATGGACGCCAACCAGGTGTGGGACGTCGATGAGGCGATTGCCAACATGCGTCGTCTGGCCGAATTCCGTCCCCACTGGATCGAGGAGCCAACCAGCCCCGATGACGTATTGGGTCACGCTGAAATCCGCCGCCGCTTGGCCCCGATTGGCGTCGCGACGGGTGAGCACTGCCACAACCGGGTCATGTTCAAGCAGCTGTTCCAGGCTAATGCGATCGATTTCTGTCAGCTCGACGCCGCCCGTCTGGGTGGACTCAACGAAGTGATCGTGGTGCTGCTGCTGGCCGCCAAGTACGATATTCCCGTCTGCCCACACGGCGGCGGCGTGGGCCTATGTGAATACACTCAGCATATTTCGATGTTCGACTACATCGCCGTTTCCGGATCGCTGGAAGGCCGCCTGCTCGAATACGTCGATCATCTGCATGAGCACTTCGTCGATCCGGTGCAGATCCGCCGCGGGCACTATCTCGTGCCGGACGCCCCCGGCTACAGCGCCACCCTGAAGGCGGACTCGCTTGCCGCACACCAGTTTCCCGGCGGTAGTGCTTGGCACTAGTTCTTGAAACATGCTTGGCACTAGTGCCTGGAAAGCGCCTGGTACTAGCTTTTGGCAACCAGCCATTGGCGGGACCTTGGTAACGTTCACGCCGCCACCCCGAGCATTCGGATGCCGCCGATATCAAGCGGCGCCGTGTCGCACGCCACTCACGCTATTTACGTCACTCACGTTCTGGAGTTGAAGATGACAACAATCATACCCTCCCATCTTACCAAGCGCCCCCGCGCCCGTTCCGCACTGACAACGCTGATGACAGCCGCGGTATTGAGCTTGACCAGCCTGTCGGCCGTAGCTGCTTCCGAGATGCCTCCCTTCCCGGAGGTGACCGGCGACGTCGTCGAGGGTGATGGCAACGACTACACTCTCAAATTCAACATCGGGTTGACGCAATCCAGCGCCCAATATCGCGGCCTGGAGTACTTCAAGAAGATCGTCGAACAGCGTAGCGACGACCATATCCAAGTGCAGATGTTTCACAGTGCCCAGCTCGGCGACGATCTACAGTCGGTTAGCGCCCTTCAGGCCGGCACGCTGGAAATGACGTCGCCGTCCACCTCGCCCATGGTCAGCATGTTCCCGCAGTTCGCGGTATTCGATCTTCCGTTCCTATTTCCCAAGCCTGAGATCGCCGACGAGGTGCTCGACGGGGATATCGGCCAGCAGATGCTCAAGGACGCGTCGACGAAAGGCCTGGTGGCCATCGGCTGGTCGGAGAACGGCTATCGCCAGCTGACCAACAGCAAAACCGCGGTAACCTCGCCCTCCGATCTCGACGGCCTGAAAGTTCGTACCATGCAGAACCCGATCCATCTGGACATCTGGCGCACGCTCGGGGCTAACCCGACGCCGATGTCCTTCGCCGAGCTGTTCACCGCGCTGGAGCAGGGCGTGGTCGATGGCCAGGAGAACCCGTGGATCACCATCGAATCCTCCAAGTTCAATGAAGTGCAGCAGTACGCCACCGAGACGAATCACGTCTACACGCCGTTCATCACGCTGGTGTCCGAACGCTTCTGGGATCGGCTGCCGGAAAGCTACCAGCAGCTACTGCGTGATGCGGCCACGAAAATGGGTGTCTACGAACGTCATGTCAGTCGTGTCATGAACGACCAGATCAAGCAGGAGCTGAAGGATGAGGGCATGCAGATCACCGAGCTGACGCCGGAACAGATCGCCGTCTTCCAGGAAGATCTGGCACCGGTCTACGACGACTGGCGTGAAAAGATCGGCGGTGACTTGATCGACCGTATTCGCGCCGAGTCGAAGGCTGACTCGAAGTAGTATCGCTTCGCCGCCGGCGCATAGGCGCGGGCGGCGAACCTTGAGTGATCACGGAGATCCTGATGAACGCCGACTCGCCTTCCGCCCAGGGTCTCCTGGGCTGGCTACGCCAAACGCTGGAAATCGCCGCCGGGCTACTTGTGCTCGGCGTCGTCTTCTGCGTCACGGCCAACGTCTTTGGCCGCTTCGTTCTCAACTATTCCTACACCTGGGCCGAGGAACTTTCCCGGGTGCTGTTCATCTGGCTGGTGCTGCTGGGCGCCGGCGTCGGCAGTCTCGGCAACGAGCACGTGGCGGTCACCTTCTTTCGTGACAAGGCTCCTTCCGGGCTGCGCAAGGTCGCTACGCTGTTGAGTATCGCCATCATCTACGTCGTCTGTATCTGCATACTGCTGGGGTTCAAGGACGTGATTTCGGGTTACACCAGCGCCACGCCCATGTTGGGAATTCCGCAGACATTCCTGTATAGCGCCATGCCGGTGATGGCGATCCTGACATTGATCGCCAATACCATCGCCCTGTTCGCCGTGTTTCGGAGCAAGACGCCATGATTCTGTGGAGCATTCTGATAGGGCTGGCCATCTGTATCGTCATTGGCATGCCGATCTCGTTCGGCCTGGCTGCCATCAGCCTGTTTATCTTTTTCGAATCCGGCTATGCGCTGTCGCCGATCGTGGCGCAGGCAGTCAATGGTCTGGACTCCTTTCCTCTGCTCGCGATTCCGTTGTTCATTCTGGTCGGCGAAGTGATGAGCGCGGGAGGCATCGCTACACGGCTAGTGCGCCTCGCCAGTGCACTGGTCGGATTCGTCGCCGGCGGTCTGGGCCAGGTCGCGGTGTTGACATCGATGTTCTTCGGCGGCATCAGCGGTTCCGCCGTGGCCGATGCCTCCGCCGTGGGCAGCATGATGATCGAACCAATGAAGCAGCATCGCTACAGTGCGCCGCTGGCGACCGCCATCGTGGTCGCGGCATCGGTGGTCGGCATCATCATTCCGCCATCGATCCCGATGATCCTGTTCGGCGTGGTCACCAACACCTCGATCTCGCAGCTGTTCATGGCGGGCATCGTGCCTGGCATCCTGATCACGCTGGGTCTGGCGGCGACCACCTACGTGCAGTCACGCAAGAACGGCCGCGGCCAGCCATTCTCGGTGCCCGAATTGTTCGCGGCGTTGAAGGAAGCGCTGCTGGCTCTGTTGCTGCCGGTGATCATCGTCGGCGGCATCCTGTCGGGCGTGTTCACCCCTACCGAAAGCGCGGCGATCGCCTTGGTCTATGCCTTCGCGGTGTCGTTCTTCATCTATCGCAGCCTGACGCTGAAACGTTTCTTCAAACTCTGCATCGCCACCGGCAAACTGACCGGCGTCGTGATGCTGCTGCTGGCTTTCGCCAGCGTGCTGGCCTGGCTGCTGACGGCCAACATGATTCCGCAGCAGCTGGTGGTCACCCTCTCGGCCATCACCGACAACCAGTTTTTGCTGCTGTTGATACTGACGGCGTTTCTGCTGGTGGTCGGCTTTTTCATGGACCTGACCCCGGCGATGGTCATTCTGGCGCCGCTGATGACGCCGGTCGTGGTCAAGCTAGGGGTCGATCCGGTCTATTTCGGCGTGCTGATGTCTTTCGTTCTGGGAATCGGGTTGATCACGCCCCCCGTGGGGACCGTACTTTACGTCGGCTGCGGCGTGGGCAAGGTCGGCATGGAGAGTCTGGTCAAGAGTCTGCTGCCGTTCTATTTCACGCTGGTCGTTCTGTTGGCGCTGTTCCTGCTCTTTCCCCAGATCGTGCTGTGGTATCGCTGACACGAGGGTGTTCCGATGGCGCTGAGTGGTTTCGATATGCTAAGTGGTTTTGGTAATGAAGTGAGAGGTGATCCATGACGCTACAGGCTGCGCTACTCGATGATCTGGCCAACCTGTTAGGCAAAGGGGGGTTGCTGACCAACACTGATGACATGGAGCGCTACCGTGTCGATTGGCCGGGCTACCGCGGCGCCGAGCCGCTGGCCGTCGCCCGCCCGTCAACGACACGTCAGGTGGCCGATGTGGTGAGCTACTGCCACCGCCATGATATCCCGCTGGTGCCGCAGGGCGGTCATAGCGGGCTGGTCGGGGGCGCGCTACCCGACGCCGATCATCCGGAACTGGTCGTCAGTCTCGAGCGAATGGCAGCGATTCGCCATGTCGACCCCATCAACTTCACCATGAGCGTCGACGGTGGCTGCGTCCTGCAATCGATCAAGGATGCTGCCGAAGCGGCCGACTGTGACTTCCCACTCTCGCTGGGGGCCCAGGGCAGCTGCCAGATCGGCGGCAATGTCTCGACCAACGCCGGTGGGCTCAACGTACTGCGCTACGGCATGATGCGACAGTTGGTGCTGGGACTGGAGGTCGTGCTACCGGACGGGCGTATCTACAATGGCATGAAAGCGCTGCACAAGAACAACACCGGCTACGATCTGAAGCAGCTGTTCATCGGCGCTGAAGGCACGCTTGGCATCGTCACCGGCGCGGTACTCAAGCTGTTCCCTCACCCTCAGATCAGTCGGACGGCATTGCTCGCCTGCCCGAATGTGGATGCGGTGCTCGAACTCTATGCGCTGGCACGCCGCAGTTGCTGTGATCTGCTCACCGCCTTCGAGCTGGTGCCGCGAGCCTGTCTGGAACTGGCCATGGAAGCGTCGCCCGATCTGCGCGATCCGCTCGAAACACCGGCTCCGATCTACGTGTTGATGGAAGCAGCCGCCAGCGGACCGGTGGATCTCGATACGATGATCGAAAATCTCTTCGAGCGCGGGTTCGAGGGCGGCGTGCTCACTGATGGCGTGCTCGCCACCAGTGAAACCCAGGCCCAGAACCTGTGGCACATTCGTGAGGCCATGCTCGAGGGCCAGCGCAATCGCGGCGAACACCTGCGCACGGACGTTTCGCTACCGATTTCCTCACTGAGCGCGTTCCACGAACGTGCTTCCAGCGAGATTCAAGGCCTATGTCCCCAAGCGACCATCATTGCTTATGGGCATATCGGCGATGGCAATCTTCACTTCAATATCCTGCCGCCGCCCAAACTCGAGGCTGACGAGCGTTCGGCGCTGTTGCACGAGCTGGAAGAGCGGCTGTTCGAGATCGTCGACGACTTCGACGGTAGCATCAGTGCCGAACACGGTATCGGACGCTTCAAGCAGAGCGCCTTTCTGGAAACGCTGTCGGAGCCGGAATACGACATCATGCGAGGTCTCAAACATCTACTGGATCCCAGAGGTTTGATGTCTCCCGGCCGAATTCTTCCCCGTTCCTCCGACTGAAGCGCCCGGGGTCCGGCGCTCGATCTCGCCCAGGAAGCCTTATCATGCATGACTCTCACGCCGTCCAAGATCGCCATTCCGATCAAGATCGCGACGCTGGCCAAGATAGCCACACGGTCCAGGATAGCCAGACCATCGGCTTCATCGGTACCGGCATCATGGGAGCGCCCATGGCCAGCCGACTGGCCATGGCCGGCCATCACGTTCGAGCCTGGAATCGTACGCCCGACAAGCTGACTCCCTTGCAGCGTGCCGGCGTGGCAGCGGCCGACTCTCCCCTCGCTGCAGCGCGCGATGCCGACGTCGTCATCGTCATGCTGAGCGCCGGGCCAGTCTGCGACGAAATCCTGTTGGGCGATGAAGGCGTTATCGCCACGATGCAGCCCGATAGTCGCTTGATCGTGATGAGTTCGATTCCGGTGGATACCGCCCGCCATCAGGCTGACATCGCAAGCCGATACGAGGTCGGCTATCTGGACGCACCAGTCTCGGGTGGAGAACGTGGCGCCATCGAGGGCACCTTAGCCATCATGGCTGGCGGCGAAGCGGACACTTTCGAACGTTGCCGAGCCTTGCTGATGAATCTCGGCCGCCCGACGCATGTCGGCCCCTCCGGGAGTGGTCAGCTTGCCAAGCTCGCCAATCAGATGATCGTCGCCAACACTATCGCCACCGTGGCAGAAGCCCTGCTGCTGGTGGAACGCGGCGGTGCCGATCCCGCCCAGGTACGCCAGGCGCTGATGGGAGGCTTTGCTGACTCGACGATCCTGAAGATGCATGGCCAGCGCATGCTCGAAGGAGATTTTTCGCCTGGCGGTCCGGCCAAGTGGCAATACAAGGATACTCAGACGGCGATGGCGGAGATGACTCGCCTGAAATTGGAACTACCCGTCAGTCTTCAGGTCGATGCGCTGTTCGGTGACATGCTGAGTCATGGCGATGGCGAACTGGATCACAGTGCACTGATCAGAGAGCTGCGTCGACGCAACGGCATGGCCGTCGACTAGCTCGGCATGCATCACGGCACTGCTCGCTGGCTGTCGCTAGCGCTGGCTGAGCCAGCGCAGATACCCGGGTTCGCGCAGTTCGCCGGCGTGCCGGAAGTTGGCTAGCCGCTCCTGGACCAGCGACTCCGACGCTTCGAGATGCTGATGCAACGCCGAGCCGGCAATCGCCGGGCAACGTGACTGCATGGCCTCGAATACCTGCCGATGGGCCGCAAAGAAAGGATCACCCGGCGGCAATTCGATCTCCCCACCCAGCAAGTGTTTGCTGATCAGCAGGATCGGCCGCGTCCGTTGAAGCATGATCAGTATCTCGGAATTACCCCCATACTCCAGCGCCTCGTGATGCAGGTCGTTTTCCAGCGCATCGAGCTGGCTCGCCTGGATCTCGGGATATCGGGCCTGGGCCTGATCCAGCCTGTCGAGATAGCGCTGGATCGCGGCATCGGAGATCCGCTCGCAGGCACGTGCAATCATGAACGGCTCAAGCTGCCGTCGGGCATCATAGAGCTGGTGCAATCGCTCATCATCCAGCGGTACCACATTCCAGCTGCTGTACTTGATCTTCTCGACCACGCCGAGCGACTGCAACTGTAGCAGGATGCGATAGGTGGTCGCGCGACTGACATCCAGCGACTTGGCCAATTGCAGTTCATTGAGTTCGAGCCGGCCTTTCATCGAGCAAAGCACGATATCGTGCTCGACCTTTTCTGCCAGAGCGCGCCAGGAGTCCGTGCGTCTGACGGAAGCCTGCCCGCCCGCCGCGCGAAAATCAGCGGCAGTCAGCGAACGTCGTACGACCGCTCGGGGTTCGCGCCCGACCAGGAATCCGCGCCCCTCGAAGCGGCTGATGGCGCCCTCTTGGTGCAAGCGCCCCAAGGTCTGGCGTACCGGCGAACGACTCATGCCGAAGATAGCGGCGATGTTACCCTCGAGCAGCACCAATCCAGGTTCCAGGTGGCCGCTGGCCATGCTGCGCAGCAGTGCCTCATATAGCTGATCCTTGAGCGTCTTGGACATCACTCTCATTCCCGCCATGTGTCAGTAGCGCTTGAACCGAGACGTGCCACGATTCAGCGATAACGAGTATTGCATACAAAGATCGTCACCGACTGCCCGACATAGGGACTACTCTTGAATCCACCCAGTCCACGACCTGCCTCGAAAGCGCCCGATCAATGACGAGCTGACGACAGATAAAAAAAGGTTCATCGCACTTTGCCGGGAAAGGCGGCACGGATCTTCAGGAAGAAGTACGCCGTGTCGCGGTACCCGTAGGCCATCCGTTTGATGACCTTGATCCGGTTGTTCATGCCCTCCAGCACACTGGTG
>Ga0207878_100133_pt1 | contig 70184 bp, 75 predicted proteins | sample LinPmetageLP41_FD_184053 | JGI IMG/M metagenome (GOLD analysis project Ga0207878, IMG submission 184053) | Marine viral communities from the Pacific Ocean - LP-41 (SPAdes) | ecosystem: Environmental > Aquatic > Marine > Oceanic | place: Pacific Ocean | collected 2010-08-27 | reverse complement strand
CAACGATCAGAATCGCGAATTACTGCAGGAAAAAGCTGTCCTCCAGGGTCAGTTGAAACAACTACAAACAAGCCTGGCTAAATAGCCCGCTATTGTCTCGGCCTGATCATCCCTGAGAGTTGCGAGTAATGCCAATCGCGCAAGGAGAAGTTTAGATGTCTACCGTGACCTTTGGCAGGCTGCGAGCTGCGGCAAAACGCATTCAGCATGATGCGCTGACGGTTTATTTTGTGGCGCGAGACTCGAATACCCCCATAGTCGTTCGGCTGCTTGCGCTCGCAATCGCAGCGTACGCCATGAGTCCAATTGATCTCATTCCGGACTTCATACCGATCCTGGGCTATCTTGACGACATTATCTTGGTCCCGCTGGGCATCGTCCTTGTCATCAAGCTGACGCCATCGAATGTGATAGAAGCGAGTCGCTCGAAAGCAGCTAAAGTGGCAACCAAGCCGATCAGCCACGTTGCGGCCGCAGTCGTTATTGGCACATGGCTTTTATGTGCCGCGGCTTTTGGCTACTGGGTGTGGGAATACGGCAGGTAACGCATCGTCTGCACGCGATGAAATAGTTAATTTAGGGCTTGTAAAACAGATGGTTAATGCGCTTTTTGGAGGATTTCGTCAGAATCGTTGCCGACCCTCGTCAAGAAGCGTCATGTGCTGCACTCGATGCCAAGGTGGACGAGCAGCTCGAACAGGTGCGGATTCGTCTTCGTGACCTATATGCGATGGAGCGGGAGCTCACACGCCTCAGCGCCTGTTGTGAAGGCGGTGTCATCCATGACTGCAGAATTGTCGAATCGTTATTCGGGCGCAGCTAATGGCAACTGTCTAGTTCAGCGTGGTCGTAGACCGGCGCCAGCCCGCGATAGGCGCGGCTAAATTCTTCTTTATCCCAAGCTATCGGGCATCTCCTGTCGTAGTTGCAGTATTCTGTTAAGCATCGGCTTCCTCCCGTTCGTCTGGACCAAGATCGACGTGATATGCATCACGTCCCGATTCATAGGCTTCCCAGGCTACGTAGGGCACAATCAACAGCGCGGCGATCGGGTCGGCCCACCACCAACCCTGCCATTGCACCAAACCAATGCCGATTAGAACAACGATGGTCTGATACTCGCATATCATCGTGTCGATGGCGTCGTACTTCAGCGTTGGTGAGTCGGTTTTCTTGCCGTAGTAATACTTGCCCCAGGCGAGCAGTGGGTTGACAACCAGCGACACCAGCAGGATGCCAATGCCCCACCACGATATCGATGCCGTATCCTGGCTGATGAGCTTGCTGACCGCCTCGTATAGGATAAAGGCCACCGCGAGGGTAAAGGCCCCAGATAGAACGCTCAGGGTGATCTTTTTGCGCTTGCGTAGCTCGCGTTCACTTTTGCCCAGTTCCTCGCCACGCAAGCGCCAGATCATGAACGCTGCCGAGTTGGCTTCGACGATGCTGTCCACGCCCCAGCTCACCAGGGCAGAGCTCCCAGTGGCAAAACCCGCTGTCAGAGAGACAACAACTTCGATGATGTTATAGATCAGGCTCACTACCTCGACGGTGCGACCGTTGCGTATGCCGGTGATATGATCACTAATCATCTGAATGCTTCCTGTCGAGTGGTTTATGGAAGTGCCGTAAGTATACCTCCTTCAGGATTTAGCCGCTCGAACCAGATTAAGCTGGCGTAGCGGTCAAACCCGCTTTGCATTGCTCGGCCTTCAATCAGCGCACAAATTGATTCAAAAACCACGCTGCACACCGCATTCCTCGCAGGCGATAAGATAGGGCTCTTCCACCTGGAAGTGCATTTCATCGTCGGTTGATACTGCCCAGTACATCGTATTGTGGGAGGTGCAGTATGCTGTCGGGCATTTCGGTGATGGTGTTGTATACCCATAGGTGTCAGTCAGATTCATCCGGCTTGGCATTGGGTTTTGTTTTATCACCCAACAAGCTGACGGAAATGAAAAGTAAGGCACCGAGAACAATTACAACATCAGCCAGATTAAAGGCTGGCCAATGCCAAGATCGCCAATAAAAATCAAAGGAATCCACAACGTAACCGCGGAATATCCGGTCAATCAGGTTGCCCGTGGCGCCCCCTAGGATAAGACTGTAAGCGATGGCCTCTTCTTTATTACGATTCGTACGGATCAGTACGATCAGCACGATCGAGACCACCACCGCGATTCCGATAAGAAAGTAGCGCTGCCAGCCTCCATCATTCGCAAAAAGGCTGAATGCGGCACCGGTATTCCATACGTGCACCCAGTTAAAGAATGAGGTCACTGAAATAGATTCGCCATATGCCATTGATTGTTGCACCAGCCATTTTACGGCCTGATCAGACACTGCCAGCAGGCCGGATATGGACAACATGGCATACGGTGACAGATGTTTGCCAAAAATGGACATTAATTACCCTTGAGCGCCAGAATGCGTCTAGCACCATTAAGCACAATGAACCCCGCGATGGTGCCGATAATCAGATCCGGATAATTGGATCCGGTCCACGCGACCAGAGCGCCGGCGGTGATGACGCCCAGGTTGATCACCACGTCGTTGGCCGAAAATATCCAGCTTGCTTTCATGTGCACCCCGCCCTCTCGATGTTTGGATATCAGCAGCAAACAACTGGTATTGGCAATCAATGCGACGAATGCGATAGCCATCATCACCAACGATTCAGGCCCACTACCGAAAACAAAGCGTCTCAACACTTCTATGAGTACGCCCACAGCCAAGATCAGTTGCAGTACACCAGCAAGATGCGCGCCACGTACCTGCATTTTCACGCTATGTCCAACCGCATAAAGGGCAAGCCCGTACACCGCCGCATCGGCAAAATTATCGAGGGACTCGCCAATCAGGCCGGTGGACTGGGCGATTAGACCGGCAGTCATTTCCACCACGAACAAAAGTGCATTGATGCCGAGCAACCAGCGCAGGGCACCGGATTCTTGCTTAGCAGAAGCTGTCGAGAACTCGGCGGCCTTGATGGTCTCCGGATTTGCAGCGACGGTTTCCTGAAGCGAGGCGCCTAACCCCAAGCTCTTCAGTTTCGAGGTGATGGGCTCGATCTCACCGTCATGCACGACCTTCAGCCGGCGGTTCGACAAGTCGAAGGACAGCGCTCGAATCTCCTCAAAGCCGTTCAGGGCTAGGCGAATCATTCGCTCTTCTGATGGACAGTCCATCTTCGCCACGATATAAACACTGACGCTTTTCCCCGATGCTTCGGAGGAGGTCTGTATATCGGTATCCGCTGCGTACGTTATATCATCACCACAGACTACACCACAGGATTTGCTCATGATACGACTCATTTAACCAATGTTATGGTATCATTAAAAACCATAAAGCCACTATAAGGTCAATAGAGTAAAAAGTCTTTTAGGGAGGAGGTTGATGCGTATTGGTCAGTTGGCGCAGTTAGTAGGGGTCGAAACACAGACGATCCGCTTCTATGAAAAGCAGGGCTTGTTGTCACCGCCGGATCGAGAGGACAATGGTTACCGTATCTATACCGAGAAGCATGGTGAGCGGCTGGCCTTCATCCGTCACTGCAGAATCCTAGGCCTGTCACTGGCTGAGATTCACGAGCTACAAATCTTTCAAGACGATCCTCATCAGCCGTGTAACGCGATCAACGCCTTGCTTGATGATCACATCTCTCATATGCGGTCGCAGATAACTGCTCTGCAAGCGCTTGAGAAACAACTCGTTTCACTGAGAGCGAGTTGTAACAATAACCGTGAAGTTGATGCGTGTGGGGTTCTTGCTGGAATTAGTGAAGGAAGCTTGCATCAGCAGTAGGTTGGAGCACCAAACAGATAATCCGATGAGATGTAGGAGTGCCTCACTCCTCCCATGCAAAGGTAAGATCCACAATTTAATCCGCTTATCCTAAAAATTAAAAATACCGTAGCGGAAGCTTTAAATTCATTTAATCTAGCTCGCTAATACACTAAAAATCGGGCTTAGAGAAGAAAATTGCAGGGATAAAGTCGATTTCCAGCACAATCATTTATAAATCTTTTTACTGACTAATTTCTGATGCTGACTTAAAACATTTTATACCATATCCTTAAATTTGGATATAACTATTGTGTTAAAAAATATTTAACACAAGCATATGAATAAAATAGCGCATCAAATTAATTTCACACATTAACAGCCAATAAATATCTTTTAATTATTTTTCCCACGATGCTTGGTTCCTTGTTCCTCATGAATGTCCATATGAGCATCGCGTAATATATTGATAGCGCCATACAGTGCAATTCCTGCTACTGCGACCCCGACAAATAAATCGGGTAAATTGGAATCTGTCCAAATAACGACAATACCCGCCAGAATTACCCCGCCATTTGCGACGAAATCATTAATGCTGAAGGTAGTAGCTGCACGAAGATTCACATCCTTACTTTGCATTTTTTTAAGCAAATAAAGTGATAAGAGATTCACGACCGCTGCAACGGCAGCCATTGACATCATCATTGTCCCGGTTGGTTCAGACCCTTCAAAGTAACGACGAATGGCATCCAGCACGACCCCGGCAGAGAAAACTAGCAACATGAAGCCGGAAAAACGTGCTGCCCCTCGTTTCCATGTACGTGAGCGGCTCAATGCAAGTAGACTTAATCCATAAACAATAGCATCGGAAGTGTTGTCAAGACCATTGGCAAATAAAGCGTTAGAATTACCAACATATCCTGTCACTAAAAATCCAACTGCAATAGCAACATTGAGAATGAGAACAACCCAAAGCGTTCGACGCTTATCAGCTGAGCTGAGCTCAAGATTGACATCTGTCATATGTTCCTCCTTAACAATTAATTAATGAGCTGAGTTAGTCAAAACTACTTGACATTGAATCAACGTATTCAAGTTTGAACTTATCAACTGTATTTACCGAGTATCGTTGAATAGAATCAAACGTTAGACACAATATGTTTACATTTGAATATTATCAATTGCTCGTACTTGTGGTGAAGAAAATAGCCTCTGAAGTTGCCCCTGCCAAAGCAGAGAGTACTAATTCGCCATTTTAGAGCCGGCTAGTCTAGCGATGACATCATTTTCAATCAGTTGTTCGGATGGGAACTATTATAATCTTCGAATCAACCAGCGAGCTGAGCCATTACCGTTACTGCAGATCGTTACCGTTGCGTCTTGCACTGCTAACAGTTTGGCGCCGATAGTGAAAGTAATCCATGAAAATATCGGTATCCGTCACAGCTCTATCACAACGATTCACTGCTTAATCAACGGTCAAAGTATTCTTGATCAGCCACACAAAGATCTGCGCCGAGCTCGCGCCAGCAGCTTAAGTTTGATCCCGACGACAACGGGGTCGGCCACAGCTATCACAGAAATTTTTTCCGGATTTGAAAGGACGTATCAATGGTCATGCTGTACGTGTGCCATTGGCAAATGCTTCTTTGACTGACTGCGTATTTGAAGTTGAGCGCACTACTACAGTTGGCGAAATCAATCAGCTTCTGAAAGAGGCAGCCCAAGGTGAGCTTAAGGATATTCTTGGGCACGAGGAACGTTCGCTAGTCACCATCGATTATAAGATCGACCCGCGCTCATCCATTGTCGTTAACGGCCCTGATCTCGTTACCGCTACTACCTCATTAGTATTAATGGTTCTGACTCATAAGTATCCACTGAACCCAAATTGGTGCTGAAGCGACGATATGAGAGAAATCTTTCACGCTCTTCACATACATACTATTTCACTTACTAACCGCAAGTTCGCTGATTTGAGAGGTATAACTGGCTTTAATATGTAAATTTTTGAAATACTATAAAAAATAATTATTACTGATACCTAATAACTAAACTATAACATGTTACAAACTACGGTAACTAAGCTGTGCTTTTTGCACAATGACGTATATGAGGCTTGGCTTTCAGCACCTCCTGAACGAAGCAGAGTTTCTTCGTCAATATCCTCCAAAGCTGATGAAGGTTTCTGACTAGTTTGCGTTTAGGCTCTTACCCTTTCATCTAAAACGTCTTCAACTAGCCTGTTTATACTAATCCCTTTTGATTCTGCGGTGATGGCCAGACGCTCATGCAACGATGGAGAAATACGGACGTTGAATCGACCCGAAAACTGTTTTGTGGGCTTGATACCACGTTTTCTGCAAGAATCAAGAAAGATTTGGAGTGATTTCATAGCTTCGAGCTTCAATCCACCCGTGTCGTCGGCATAGAAGTCAGCACCGCCATTAAGGCCAACAAACTCTCCACGAAACATTTCAATTTCCGGATCGTATTTGACCACGGCCTTATAGCCACCGACGTTCATTACATTATATTTGCTCATGGTTTGACCCCCTGGCTTTTTAACCATTCTCGAATACTCGAAACAGCACCCTTATCAGTGTCTGGCCTTGGATGTGGCCGGTGGAAAACACGCACCTGTCCGAAGAGAAACACCTCAACACGTGATCCTTCACGTTCACTAATTTCAGCGCCCAGCTCAACAAAGAGCTTTTCTATATCAGGCCACTTAATGTTGGCACTGACGGGCCTAGAGAAAATCTGTTTTAGTGTGATCTCGTGCTTTTTTTTCATTAATTATAGTATCACCTTTTAGTACCAGTGTTAAATGACAATATAAAATCGTCATTTGGTGCATTGACTCACTTAATATCCTCTCCCGAAAGTGATTGCTGCCAGCTATCCTCCATCAGCATTGTGAACGACATGCCTCCGCCAGCAGCTTCAAGGGTGAGTTCGCCACTCTTAACAGCAGTCTGCACATGCTCTGTAAGTAGCTCAAATAAACGACGTTTGTATTCTGTGTCATCGTTTCCTTTCAGGTGCTCGCCTTTGGTCTCAAGCACACTGAATCGGCGCACACCACTGCCGTTATCTTCAACACAAACCAACAGATCTGGATATACTCGCTGCCGTTGCCAGCCCTGCAGGCTGTAATTAGATTTTTGAACCGCAATGCGATGCCACCAGTAAACGCAGTCTCGTGAATCAAGATACCAAGCGGTATCTCGCTCAAGGTTATTAAGTTCGCTTTGATAAACTTTTTCAAACAAGCTTTTTTCAATGTCGGAACCATCACGTTTGCGAAGGATCTGATCGTCTTCGTTAATGGTTACTTCAAGAGTTCTGGCCAGCTCCCAGTTCAGTTGCTTGTTCTGTGACGCCATCAATCTCAGTGAAATATCGCCAGATTCAATTTTCTCGCGAAACAATGACTCTGACAGACTACTAACCTGGCTACGTAAATCTAGCTTCATCGAACGAAGCAACTCCATTCGGTTGGCGTAGATCTGAGCGTCTGTAATTGACCGGGAGCGAAGAATATCCAGCGTTTCTTCCAGTATTCTCATGGCCTGCCAGGGGTTTGGAATATGCTCACCCAGTTGCCTAACGAGAAATGGAATATCGAGGCCGGTAAGGGTGTCATAGTCACTTACCTGCTGTTCCAGCTCTAAGCCAAGGATTTTCTGACCATCTTTATTGGTGTCTGAATATCCAATCTTGGCAATAGTCCGCTGAAGTTTATCGTCTGCCAGTTCGATGGCTTGTGCGTTACTGAGAAAAGATACCGAGTCCCAGTCGATTTCCCCCAAAATATCCCGGTCATAGTCAAAAGCCCTGAAACCACCAGCCGAAGTACTATCTTTGTGCAGGATTCTGGGCAGGAATATTTGAGGGATTGTTTGATATTTATCACGCAGCTTCAGGGTCTCTTTGCGTTGCACTTTCGCTTGATTCGATGGATCTTGAGTTCTTACGCTTCCAGCGATGTCACCCATACCTTCTTCCTCAAGTCCTTTTCGGACACTATCAACTGCATCGTTCACGTCCTGATCAAAAGTGAAGACATAGCACTCATCTAGTGCGGGAGTGTGTGTTAACTCAGCGTGTGGTTGGCGTAGAACACGGCCAATCATCTGTGTAATAGCGGTATGTGCAGTCATTTTTGAGAGAATTGTAAGGATGTAAGCAAATGGGCAGTCCCAACCTTCTCTCAGGGCATCCTTTGTGATTATGTATCGAACCTTGCATGTATCAAGCATCAAATCATCATCACCGAGCTCATCAGAGTCAGATGTTTTGAGTCGTATTTCATCTTCGTGCACTCCAAGCTGATCTTGCAAGTACTCCCTGGCATCCTCTGCGTGGATATAGCCACTATCTCGTTGATTGTCGCCGGTACGCTCTACACGAATAACCATAATGGGCCGAATATATCGGCCATTATCACCTTGAAGCTTAACCGCACTTTTCTGTAAAGCGGTCAGCTGCTGGTGGGCAAGAGTTAACGTATGTTTCCAATCTCCTTTTGCCTCATTGATGACATTAATAGGCAACTTAATCATCTCTTCGTCTTTGAGGTTAGAGCCCGGCACATTCACCAGAACATTTGAGTGATGTTTTCCACCAGAATTTGGGGTGGCAGACAGTTCCAAGATAAATTTAGGATTAAAGCTGCACAGGGTTTCTCTTGCTGTATCACTATATGCCTTGTGGCCTTCATCAATAACAATTACCGGTCGAGCAAGCCGCATCACATTTCCCAGGCTCTGCTTGATTGATACCGAGGCAGGTGCAACTCCATCTTGCCAGCCATACTCGGTCAAATCATTGGTGTCGAGGTTGGAGACGGATTTTAACAAGGCATCGTTGGCTGGTGAGTCGTCCTCAATCGGAAAAAAAGAAGTGAATTTACCGCTATCACGAAACATTCTGAGCGTTTCTTTTGATTTTCGGGCGGCTGATGGAAGCATGAGCAGCATCACACAGAGGCTTTCCTCAATGTCACGTCTCGTAAATGCGTCATTCTTCTCCAGCATTTTCACGCGGCCGCCAGAGGCACGCTCCAGAATTTGGCGGTATGGATGTTCTCTGTTGGCCAACTGCTTCCATGTTTGTTTGTAAATGGCATCAGAAGGGACAACCCATATCACTAAGCCAGATTGCTGGCGGAATAAATCAGTTTGCAGTCGTTCAACTGCAGCCGCACCGAGTAATGTTTTGCCACCACCAGTGGGAACCTTCAAACAAATATTTGCTATGGAGCGATCAAGCCCATCATAGCGGCTGATGTAAGGAGGTGGCACTAAGCCACCTTGCTTGGTCATAAGATAAGGTAGTCGTCTTTCTTGGACAAGTTTATCCCACGCTTTTTCGGCACAATTAGAGAGTGGTACCGACTTTCCCTTGCTGGTTTGGAATGCCTGATAGTCCTCAGCCTCTTCTTTCTCCTCAGCCAGCGTCTGGATGTAATAGTCGAGTTTGTCGAGTACGCCTTGCTGGTATTCTTTGAACTCCATGCTATGCCCCCATAATGCGATGAACGGCATAGGGGAGCTGACAGAACTCTACCTTCTTCGCGGTCAGGTCCTTTTGACTCATAAATTTGGCCACGGCAAATACAATAGATCGTTTACCGGTCTTGTTGCTCTGGATAACAGCTTCTAGTTTTTCGGTATTGAATGCGGCCTCGTTGGACCGCAGCCAGTTCACATCTGGCTGATAGAAAAGGTGAATTCTGAATAGATCAGTTTCACCCACAAAGCCATCAACTGAGGCTTTTGCTACTTGAGCAAGCGATTGTCCGGTTGCTGTGTAGAAAACATATTTCGCCAACGCATCAAAGCTTGGAAGGTCTTTACCATTAAGCAGGCTTTCGATCTGAATTGGCTCGCCAAGTGTGCAAAAGGTAAAGCTGCCTCCGAGCCCAGGAGCTTTTTCTTTGATATTTCGCTCACCAACAACAGTAAGAACACCGTCCTTTATCTGCTTTTTGATGCTGTCGTATTCAGAGGAGTGCTTTGCTTCGAGAGCCGTAACTTTATCTAAGACCTCGGGCTGCTTTTTCTCAAATGCAGTCCATGTAATGTTCTCTCTGTATAGCTCGTCTCGCTGCTTACCTGTGAAACTGTAGCCAGATATTACTCTGCGGATGCGTTCAGCTGTTGTTTTATGAGCATAGTCTTCACACTCGATGAGAATAAACTTTCTTCGACCGTCATCATGTCGGTTTCTTCTTAATACAGCTTCTGCTGTCGTACCTGAGCCAGAAAATGAATCGAGAATAATTGAATCTTTGTCAGTCGCAATTTCTAAAACACGTTCAATTAATTGATATGGTTTGGGGGTGATAAAGTCAGATTCAGTCTCGCCAAAGATCTCATTTAATCTTCTTTTTGCATCTTGATTACCCTTAGTATCCTTATATGACCACCAACTTCGTGCAATAACGCCTTTATCTTCGTCGGGGTTGTAATAAGCCTTTTTGGATGGCATTGCATCACCATTAACCCCAAAGTAAATCTCACCAGCCTCTCTTTGTTTGATGAACTCAACATGAGGCAGTGACCAGTGTCGTCCCTTAGCGGGTTTTACGATTCTGCCTGATGGTAGCTCAACCTCATATCTATATTTTTCGCGCTTTTCTGTATCCTCAGTCCTGACATCTAAGGGATATGTTCGCCATGGGCCCAGAGAGTCATTATCAGGATTTTTATACCTTGATACCTGCTCTTCATTTCTAGTCAGATAATTCCAACCATGGTGTACAAATGCAGTTGTCTTAGCGTATACAAGGACATAATCATGATCTGTGCTTATTACTCGACCATTACTTTTAGGTGTGTATGTCTTTTCCCATACGCAGCAAGCAACGAAGTTATCTGCCCCAAATATTTCATCAAAAAGTGCTCTGCAACGATGAATTTCGTTGTCATCAATAGTGATCCAAATACTACCTTCGTCAGCGAGAAGCTCACGAAGAAGGTTGATTCTCGGCCACATCATGCACAACCATTTGTCATGACGCTCTAAATCTTCTTTATCTACTGGGTTGGCTGACTTTTTCAGCCATTCTTGCATTAAAGGAGAGCGTACATTGTCGTTGTAACACCAACCTTCTTCACCTGTATTGTAAGGCGGGTCTATGAAGATACAGTCTACTTTGCCAGCATGAGTGGGCAACAATGCTTTAAGAGCCTCCAGATTATCGCCATGAATGATGAGATTGTCATCAAGAGACGGCTTGTGGCCAGCAGCTGGTAATGATTTAGCGACATCCACCCTCAGCTCCCTGAATGGCACGCTCAAATGATGTGAATAAACGAATTGTTTACCTTTGAATTCCAGTGTTGGCATTTCCTGCTCCTATTATATATATTTCTAGCCGGTTAGTAGTGTTGCAGCGGCACAGTTATATATTTTCTTGATTAACGGTCTGCACATTTTGCACGTGTCTATGTTGAGCAAATTGCTATATCGCCCAACTAAGACGGGCCAAATCGTCCGTGCTCTGCCTTCATGATTCTGTATTATTCCTTTCCTGACGCTCAATTCGCTCATAGCAGGCACGTTCGTTTTTAACATCATCAATGATGCCCCGGTGTATGGCTACCGACACTGCGTCCGGATTATTGAACCGGCCACCTTCTTTGAAGATCAGATCAGCAAGTCCACGCTCAGACATCAGCGTGTATTCATCGAAACGCATACCCTGCTCAGTTCGGATCTTAATTGCTTCGGGATTCACATTTCTCATAGTGAGGTTCGCCAAGTTCTCAGCCAGTATCAGTTCGTTTATGGCGCCGTCGGATAAACAACAGGGGCTAAGCTTGCGAAGCTCGGTAAGTCCTCTTATCTCGTAATACAGAGACAATACATCTTGAAGCTCAATGAAGTTTTTCGACATATTTCTAAGGACTTCTAAGCGCATCTTTGCAAACTTTATGATGTTATCTTCAAGCAATGTAAACCTCCTTGTCAGTCACTTTCAGGTTTTGACCAGTGTGAAGTATAGCTGTCAGGCAAAGAAATGCCATGTTCTGCGGCATATTGGTGAGTGAATACAACGAGTACTTTGATTTGCTTTCGTGGTTTGTCGTTCACGTCTAGCACTTTATTTTTAATAGCGGTTTGATAGGAGGCGTTTTGCAAAAATAAGTCTACTGCAACACCATTGTCAGCTAGCCCGTCACAGTTTGTGAGTTCCAGCTTGTACGCAATTTACGGCAGAAGCTTTTAAGGTCTTGATGCGTTCACTGTCGCGATGTGCTGCATATACCAACACCGCTCCCCAAAAGATAAGGGCAATCGACACGTTAAGTATGTGTGAAGATTTAATCATTTCTTCTTCCTTAGCTTGTCTTCAGGTAAATAACGATGGATATTAAGTATTGGGCAAAGCGGTACATCTTCCAATGTGGCATCACTACGTCTTACACGCAGCCTCCGCTCCCATTTTTTGGGCAGCGGTATGATCACCGGCAAACGTTCACCAGGTTTTGCAGGGTAAAACAGGGGTAAATGGGCCGTTGTCACCGGCATGCGTTTACCATCAATGATGATATTCATTTTTGGTTGGGGTGATGGCTCATAAACCCTGGCCAGAATTTCACCTTCTGGCAGTTCCATTAGCAAAGATTGCTCAGATTGCAGCAATTTGAGCTGTTTTTTTTCTCGCGTCTTAACAATCTTACGTGCAGCGACCGCAACAGCCTCATCACGAGATAATTTATGCGTAGTGGTTGATTGTGACCAGGTAAAGCTGATAGATTCTGGTCGTCCATCAAGTACACGAAAGGTTCGTCCCGCCACTTTACGATTAAACCGGCGTAGTCCAACTTTCTCCAGTAGATACTTGCTCAATCGCTGACCCTCGGGAGTTACCTCCTTGTCGGTTTCACGCAAAAACGAGGCGAGATTGTCCCGCATATCGTTAATCGCACGTACTTCCGCCAGCATGTCATACGGTACACCCAAGACCGCAGGCATCGACGTTGTGCCGCCAGCATCCATATCGTCCTCTTGGTATTCCAACAATTCGATGTGAGCAGCTACCGTTTCCCGGTCAGCTTTCAGATGCGCCCAGTACGGATATTCCGAATCCCCACGAACAAAATCTGCCACGGCATGCTGTTGGTCTCGTAATGGCAAATACACGTCTTCAAAACGTTCAACGAGCTTCATTAGCTCTGGCGCCATGTTCATAAACTGCCCTTAATATTGAATATTAGTAGGGATAATATAACACAACCTTAGTTAAGCAAACGTTAACACCTCACCTGAAACATCACTCCTTTTCTTATGTTCTGCCGATGTGATCGTATTTCGATTCTTTAAAAACTGTTAAGCCGTTAAACGGCCTATTTCACCTGCCGTGATGAACCCCGCGTAGCGGTAAATAGATTGAATTAAGCAGTAAAAAAGACAAAAAAGAAAAACAAAATAGAAAGATTTTCGCAGCTAGCAAAAAGTGAGCTTTCATGGCGCTGGGCGTGGGTTTGGCTAGGGGGTTGCGTAACCGTGATTGTGTTATAATATGACAGTCATAAATACATTTTAACGGAGGTTTTTATGACGACGCTCACTCTTGATTCTACTAACCAAACGCTGGCCACTGCAGGTATTAAACTTCGCCTGTCTCATAAAGGCTTGGCTGCTGTCAGTAAGGTAGCTATGTTTGCTAAAGCATTAGAATATTGCCAGAAGAACACTCAGGCACGTGATGATGTGATTAGTATTCTGGCTCATTACAAAGATCAGCCTGAAATGGTTTTTGTCGAACAAGCACCCAAAGGACAACCGATGCTCGATGCACCTCCTGCTCAGAACAATATGGATTCACCACCACCAAAACAGCAACGGTCAGTAGCTCAATCAAAACCCGTCCAGCAATCCACTGTTAATGAGTCAGCACCGGCCAGAACAGTGGCACATCCCAATGCACCAGAAGCAGAACACCAACAACCTGCTGGTGGACAACAACCGGACTCTGAAAAACGCAATTTTGTCGGTCATCACGTCTATGGCAAACAATCAGCACTCTATTTTGCCTATGATGAAACCCGTGGCGGGGACGCAACCATTGCCGTTGATGGTGCCATGTCAGTGGCCACTCGACAGTACAATTGGAATCAAAAGTTACGCATTCAGATCACTCGAAGTGATTTACCCAGTGTTGCCGCGGTAATGTTTGGTTTGTTGCCGAAAGTAGAACTTTCCAACTACGGTGCAGACAATACCAAGCGATTACTGATCGCAAATCAGGGTAAAAACTACTTTTTGAATATGTCTGCCAAAGACCATCATCAAATAGCAGTTCCAATCAGTGCCGGCGATGTTTTTGAAATTCGCGCCTTATTTCTCGCTCAACTAATGAAGAATCGACCTGAGATTGGTGTAGAAGGTGTTTTGACCAACCTGAAATGCCATGCCGCAATGCTTAAACAAGCCTGATGCAAAAAAGCCACCTTTCAAGTGAAGGGTGGCTTTTTCTATGATCTTCTCGGCTCGTATCAAGTGATCTTTACCTTACGAGAGATTCATCCATCAGTGCAGCCATCATGATTACCCTGCGCGTTTCGTCGCTGTCTATATCTGAACTCCACCTTTCTGTTAGCTTGCTGATGATTTCATTGCTTCTCTCTGCCTTTATAAATAGTGCAGTCATCTTAAAGACCATATCAATTTCAGATACTTTTTCTGAATTACTTGCCGTTTTTACAGCATTGAGGGCAGATTTTCTTAATTTTGCTATTTCGCTTTTGTGAATGGTTCCATCCCGCAGATATACACTGAGAAATGGGCATTTCTCCCATAACCGCTCGACTTCACTTAGATTTGAATCTGAAACCAGCTGGAGTAAGTGCATATTCAAAGAGGTGAGAACAGCAAGTCGCTGTCCAGGTTCACGGCATAACTCTTCCATGACCTTACCAAACAGATAGCTCGGCATCTTTTTGCGATATGCGTCCACTAAATTCCGCCAAAAGCTGCGACTTTGTTTAATAAACTTTGCCTTGCTTGCTGGCGGCACTTCAAGCCCCATGCAGTACATAATTAGCTCATGAAGAGATAGCGAATCTTTGGCATCATTTGCTCTTCTGCTCATAATGACAATGTTATCTGGTAAGTAGCCTTTATCATTATCCAGCCTGTCTACCGACCAGTCCGTATCAGCAACTTTGGCCACCGTCATTTCTCGACCTGTTACCGGGCAAATACCTTTGCAATCATGAAAAGCTGAGGCCAGATCATCTTCGGTTATCCCAACCTCGATACCTTTGCGATATGCACGCATTTTGATGGAAATAAGTTTTCTTTCAAAAATGGTTGCCCTGGTGACTTTGCTAACCTCCAAACTCTGGGCGTGACGATATCCTTCTTGGACGGCAGGATACTTTTCCATATCGGCTATTGGAATATTGTAACGGTACATATCAAAGCCGATATCACGAGCAATTGTATCGGTTTGCGCTTCTTCTTTTAGTTGTCTCACTATTTTCCCTTCCCTGGTACGTAATCACGTCACATCATACAGGCGAGCACTTGATTCATCATGTGAACCTTGCGTGATTTATGTTCCATGAGATTCTGAAAGTATTTATTGAACAGTGACAATAGATGACTATTAGGCTTTCAGAGCGTGAAGCATTACGTTTGGGGTTACTAAATAAAACCGGTACCAAGCAGTCTAAGAAACTTCCTGCCGGCATCGGTAAAAAGCGATCAAAAACAAAATCACCACAACGAGTTCTTTTTGAATGTTGCCAGGTTTACTGGCCAGAATGCGTATGGGAATTAGAAGGTGCGATACCTGGCAGAAAGTTTCAAATTGATATCGCCTTCCCTGCTCATAAGCTTGCGATCGAATTGGATGGCCACACGGCACATTCATATAAAGATAAATTTCAACGTGACCGTGAACGTCAGAACCTGCTTACACTGCATGGCTGGCGGATATTACGCTTTACTGCAAAAGATGTAAGTTCAAGGTTAACTGAATCTCTAGGTATAATTCAGCAGTGTTTAGATAATTGTCATGGTCTATCAAGGAGGTAGAGTATGTATTTGGTCAATGATCTTGAAAATATGATTTTCGATAGTGAGGACGACCGCTGCAAACTCATCAAAGCGATGGGGCCTGACGGTAAAATCCATGCATTCATTCAATGTCTTGATATTGGCAATATCTACAACCGGCTAAAAAAGCCTCATGAAAAGCAATATTGGGGATTTTTCAGTCCAGATGAACCTGAAGAGTCAATAAAAGAAATAATGCGGCATGGTGTAAAGTGGCCAGCAATACCCTCATAGTTTATTCACTATATTTTGAGGCAATTTTTTTAATACTGTCTTTAAATTCCTGAATCCTATCTGGATGCCTGGGGCCTCTATGTGTTCCTGCTTCTGGTCTCATCATTATGTATGAATAATGATGAATCTTTTCTGTAGCAGGTGCATTAAGTCCATTTTTAATCATGTAATTAATTATTTTTTCTGATTGGCCACCAAGTAAAACCAAGACTTTCGGATTTCCTTTATCTATCTGCATCTGTAATATTGGTAACCATCGTTCTGCTTGATCTCTCCAGTAACTAGCCTTTTGTTTCTTGATATTTCGTTCAGTGACTATTTCAGGCTCTTTGATGGCATTAGTTATGTAGCAACTCCAGTTATCATTACCATCAGTAGTCGTTTTTTTTAAACCAGCCTCTGTAATTGCTTCGCGTAACAGTTTATCTCCATCATGCGAGTTCCATTGAAGATTTTCGTTTCTCACTAAGTTGTGTTTATGTACGTTGATAACACCCTTCAGGCTAGGATTTTCACCTATAAACCAAATTGACGATTTAGGATTGCCCAGAAACCCAGTTAACCAAGGATATTCAATTAGCCAGTCTTGTAATTGATAGTCACTTATAGTTTTTTTTATTTGATCGAGTATGGTTTCCATTCCAGTGCCTCATGTGGCCTTATTGATTAACCAACCAACTAAGCCATTTTTAACTGAATACTCCCCAAGTGTTCGAGCATTCCAAAATATTATCTGATCATCTTTATCGTCTATTTCGACCTTCTTAAGTAAATCATCTGATGGTGAATGGGTTACAAAGTAATAACGACTGAAGCCTGCTAACTGTTCAAATTGATTTTTGCAGGCATTATAAACGCCTCTACTGGCAGTAGATTTCACCTGAACAGCTACTCTTTCGTTGGTTAACGGTGAAATGAGATCTAGATCGATATCTTTAAGTGTTCCACCGGTTACGCCGGTACGTTGCCAGCCAGCTTGTCTAAATATCAGATCAGTAAGTATCTCAAAATCATCAGGATGAAGGTTTTTGATTATTGGAATAGTGGCCTCAATCAATGCCTCCATTGCATCCTCGGCTTTAGCTACATGTGGCTCCATCGTGCCATTTATTTTGTGAAGTAGGTAATTGAGCTCTCTTACATCACAAATCGTGCCCTGAAATGATTGTGTGGCCAGTAACTTGCCACTCAAACGTCCAGTTATAAGCTCACTTCCTGTAATGCTTGTCTTTGACCATCCAGATAAAACAGGTCTTGTTTTGGTATTATCTGGATGTATGGTTATTTCAGGCTTTGAAAAGCACCAGTACAAAGCTCCACCATGAAACATTATCCAAAGTGTTGATTCTGGCTCTTCGTAGAATTTCTGTACCTGGTTAATATGTCGAGTTTTAGCTCCTGGGTTATTACCATATGGAAAATCTGCTTTTAGCTCCTCCCAGAGACCTTGTGAGCAAAGCTTATGATCGACATCAATATATCCGAGTTTTATATATCCATTTTTGACACAATCATCTGCCCAATCACTTCCACCACCTAACTTAATATATAGTGCTTTGGTTGCTGTTATAGGTTGCATGTCTGACCTTTAATTAATTAGTCACTATAAGCACTACGTTTAATAAAGGTCAAAAAAAACTCCCCCTGGTAAAAAACCAAAGAGCGTTATATATGAAGCCTCACTTACTTAATGTCATTGTTGGATTTTAATGAGTGCGTCTTGATTTACTTATTTCGCACATCAGGTGCACAGATCGATTCGTTTTTGTGCTTACTCTTTTCTGAATACAAGAAAATCTTAATACTCTTAATAAGATAACAATAAGATAAGATCTATTAAGGATATTTACTAGTGTTATAACTCTATTGATATCAATTAGTTATATTGTTCTAGGTCGTAGATTTTACGATATTTATTCACAATAGTCGTAGGTTTTACGTGTATAAGTTAATTAAGGTCGTAGGTTTTACGAATAGTTAGAGCCTGACGGTCGTAAGTTTTACGAGCCTTACTACTTCCCCTGTGAATAACTTTTATCACTGACCCAAAACCACTATATCAGCAAGTTATCAGTTTACATTTAAAGCACCCTCACTTCATAGATATCAAATTGATTGAATGAATGATAACCGGCTTAGACCAATATCCGGTTATCGCTTTTAATGATCAAAATGCTTCTGTAGAGTGCTGCGAAAGCGTGACCAGTTATATGCGTATCAACTATTGAAAAGGATTTATGACGAATAACTAATACATATCTCAATACTAACTTGTAAAAATATGAAGGTCGTAGCTTTTACGCTAGTGTGTATCGGCATTTATAAGAGGTTATAGCTACTTAGGTCGTAACTATTATGATCTGCTTTTAGAGCACAAACGGTCTGCTAATAGTATTCGATAGGTCGTAGGATCTACTAGTACTGTCTGAAGGTCGTAGGTTTTACGAGCAGCTGTTAACCCCTATCTATATTGAGGTTACAGAGCTTGTTAGGTCGTAAGATTTACGAACGATATCTAAAGGTCGTAGGTTTTACGAATAACTGTTAGCCCCTGTAAATATTGACTTTGCAGTGCCAGTTAGGTCGTAAGGTTTACGAACGATATCTAAAGGTCGTAGGTTTTACGAGCAACTGTTAACCCCTATCTATATTGAGGTTGCAGAGCATGTTAGGTCGTAAGATTTACGAGTGACCTCTAAAGGTCGTAAGTTTTACGAGTAGTTGTCAGTTCCTATAAACACTGGCTTTGCAGCCCTAGTTAGGTCGTAATTTATACGAGATACAATTGAAGGTCGTAAGTTTTACGAGTAGTTGTCAGCCCCTGTAAACACTGGCTTTGCACTCCTAGTTGGGTCGTAAGTTTTACGAGATATGATTGAAGGTCGTAGGTTTTACGAGCAGTTGTTAGCGCCTGTAAACATTGGCTTTGTAGTGCTAGTTAGGTCGTAAGATTTACGGGTGACCTCTGAAGGTCGTAGGTTTTACGATGATTAAATGCAGCTTACTTCTGGAGTGAAATATGATTTTTGTACGTATTCTTTACGACCTAAAAACACTTAGGTCGTAACATTTACGTGTGAATCTGAGGGATTATAATATTCCTAGCATCGATTTATTCTATTTGTGATTTCTGTCGCAAGCATAAATTAATGCATCTATAATTATTTTATATTCAAAGACATATTACTTAAAGGTCGTAGTTTTTACGTTTTTAATGTACGCTCCACTAATAGTCAAAGGTCGTAGCTTTTACGAGGTCCAGTTTTTAATGAGTGAAAATGAAGAAAATGACCTGCTTGGGGATCAACTCAGTCAAGAGTATTCTGGAGATCAAGCCACCAATTCAGATAAGGCAGACGCACTTGAGGGTGAGTTAGTAATAGATGGCTTAACAGTCGAGGAAGAGCGTGAGTTTCGTTTAATTAATCGTTCTTTCTCTTTAGCAGAATACTCAAACTCATTTACAAAGATACAGTGGCTACTATTTATAGAGATATATGAAACAGTAAAGCAATTTTATCTTGATAGGGATGATCAGTATGTCGAATCATTTTCTATGGAAAGTATCATCATACGGGTTCCAGTAAATAAGATAGACAGCAAATTATTTGATAAAAGTAATCGAAGCAAACAGCTCAGGGATGCTGCTGAAGGTCTTATGGATATGCGTGTGAGAAACTACATCGGTCCAAACAATCAGGGCCAAATGGGGTTTGATTTCATATCAATGTTTCCACGGATCACTTACAACCCTACTGATGATAAAGATCACATTATTGTTAAGGTTCAAAGCGAAATATATGAGGAAATGGTTCCAATCCAGAGCTATGCTCAGCTTGACTTAAAACTATTGGAGGCTCTAACCACTGGTAATGCACAGCGTCTTTATGCAATCTTCAAGTCTTATGCTTTTAAGCCAAAATTTACAATTTCTTTCGAGTCATTGCGTCGGCAAATGGGTTTTTTTGAAAACAATATCTACCCACAATGGAAGTACTTTAATAGTCAGGTACTGAAACCTGCAGTAGAGCAAATTAACAAGCATAAAAAATATGACATTGCCGTGACATATGAGAAAGCTCGGGGTAAGGATGCGGTTGTTTTTAAAATAACCAATTTTTCCAAACAACGAAACCGTTATGCAGAAGTATTGAGTCTTAATGAAGTAATTGATGCAAAGACTCGGATACCTAATAGGCTCCAAAGAAGATATCTTCAAACAACGTTAAAAAATTGTTCAAAGAGTATAGCGATTACCAATATAGAAGAATTAATGTCTTGGATAATCTCTGACATCATATCTATGCAGCGAAAAGTTGGTTTGAAGTTTGATTTCAAGCATGCAGTCAACAGTATTAGCAAACAGATTGTTAATAGAATTTATACCGAACCATTCTCTCACCATCATTTACTCGAAGAGTCAGGCAATGCTAGTTCTATCAAGGTAGCTCTGGCTGATGAGTTTATTCAGCGAGAAATATCTAGGTTAGAGAAAAAAGGCATGTATGACGAGATCAGACTGAGATTTACAGACCAGGAATTGATAGCAAATCGTTTCCAATATCTTGTTGAACAATTTAATGAAGAAGATTCCTAAGAATCTCTTTCTGTTACTGAGTGAACCTCTTGGAATAGTGCATGATAATTCATGATCAATAGATTGTTTTTACCCATTAGTTATGAAACTGTCGAATTAGTTTTGGAAGAGTCAGTTTTTTATGACGGTGACGATCTTAATTTATCTGTTTTAAACAGTAATAAGTTTCACTCCCTGTCCTTATATGAATTGGCTGCTTTGTATGTCATTAACCAATTACCTTCTCTAATCCCCCCTAATAATTTAAGACTAGAAAAAGTTCTTCATGAGATTATAAATATTGGTCAAGAATATGAAAGTCAGTCAGAGAAGAAATTCGTTCATGAAATAAAAGATCGTTTTTCAACAGCTTCAATCCGTAAAGGTCGTGACCTGGCGAAGGAGAATGAAATATATCTACTTCCTGAGAACGATGTCAGACATTCCAAGTATCTGACAGCAGAAGGGAGGTGGGATTATGAGTTTAAAACCAACTACAAACACCCCGACATACAGGAAAAGGTAATAATCGCATTACCATCTGGACATCAACGGGAAATGTTCAGCAATCAACATAGAATATTCAGTCAAATAGAGCGCAGCCTTTCAGATGAGCATATTGATGTTCAAGGATATGCTGGAACTGGAAAAACGCACATGCTCTCGGCCATCTCTGAAATTATGGTCAGTAGAAATAAAAATAATAGTAAGAGAATTTTAGCTTTAACCCATTCAAGAGTTCAGCTTGACGCACTTAGGGCAGTATTACACCCATCTGTTCAGCCAATGACGTTTGGTCAACTCGCCGCCCTTATGATCTCCAAAGAGCATTCTCAGCATAATATTAAATTGAATAGAACATCTCTGGATAGAGAAGCAAATCCTATTAATGCTGTCGCTACAGAATTTCATTTAAAGTCAGTATCTACATACTTACCAAATCGCGTTAGCAGTATTATTTTTCAGATGGTTGCTAGGTTTTGCTCGACTCGCGATAGTGAAATTACAGAAGACTTAATTCCGAGGTGGGTGAGTGGCCTTAGTTTTGATGATAAGTCATATTTAACTTCTCACGCTTCTTTGCTATGGGAGTTTATTATGAATCCTCCAGCAAACTTTCCTGTAGAAGTGCCGGTTCGTGATATGCATGTTGTTAAATATGCCTCACTACATCGTTATAAAATACCGGCATATTTTTCTCACTTGATTGTGGATGAAAGTCATGATTTAAGCGAGCCAATGTTGGAAATTATTGAACGAAGCAATCAAGGCTATATTGGGCTTGGAGACAAGTTTCAGACTATCAATTCTATAACTGCAAAAAGAATGTCTCCGGCAATTGAGAGACAGATGAACTCATCTATAAGAACTCCAGGAAAGCTTGGCGATATTGTAAATTTCTCTCTCGACCTACACTCCTTACCAGTAATGGATGAGTTCATAGCCAATCGTGAAAAGTCTTGTGAAATTGAATATTACGACCGACCTATTGTTCCCATAAAGCCTACGGCTATCTGGGTAGATGATTTATGGGAGCTATTCGAGTGGTCAGAGAGGTTAGCCGCTTTAAAACTACCATATCGAGTTCTAGGTAGTGGACCACAGCTAGATCAATTCGCTCAAGGGTGTATACGCCTTTACCGAGAGAAAAAATCTGTGAGAGTAATTGGGTTAAGTAATTACAATGATTGGAATGATGTTTTAAACCAGAACTCAAGACATCGTTCAGTCGCTCATCTAACTAAATTATTTGAAAAAGGCTACAAAACTGAGAATTGGCAAAAGACTAAATCGTTACAGTCTCATTCAGCTCAGTATGTTATTGGTTTATTTCAAAATGCACGTAATCATGAATTCGATAGCGTCATGTTGGCACCAGCAATCATTCAACAGCTGTATGACGTTAAAAGATCCATGTCTATTCAAAGTAAAGAAAACAAGGCCGCTCGATCATCTTTAGCGTCAAGGCTCTATTTAGGCGTCACAAGAAGCAGGCATAGATTAATTTTGCCTCAGTCATTTGAGGAGTTCATGCACTTCTTATGATTAATCTAAGGGCCAGATGTCGGGCACAAAAAAACGCCCCCTGGTGAAAACCAGAGAGCGTTAAATATGAAGCTTCACTTGCTTAATGTCTTTGTTGGGTTTTAATGAGTGCGGCTTGCTTTACTTCTTCAGCAAAACTATTGGCCACAGTTGCATCGAGAAAATCCTCAAGCCACATTTCAGTGCCATCTACAAGAACCCAGTAGGTACCATAGAATGAAGGAGAATCAGAAGCATATATATGCCCTTCTCGTTCCTCCACACCGGACACATCTATCTGACCAGACCAGCCATAAGGAATACTGGCCAATTTCTCTTCAATGGTTACGGTCTGGCCTCTGTCAGTAATAAATTTAGATTGAGTCATGATGATCTCCATTCACTAATCGAAAGGTCAAACCCCCGTGAGGGATTGTTACCCTCCGGGTTAAAGTTTTCTCAACAGCTAACTGTTGAGACATTGAAGGATTAAACGAAAAACCCGTTATAAATCCCCATCAAGCTGGTAGCCGTAAAACCCACTTGCATCAGCAGCAGTGCGTAATATCGATTACTTAACGAAAACTGGATAAAGAAAAGATTTGAAATTAAAAAGAATACAAATCCAAACTCTGATCCAGGAACCTGCATGGCAACCAAAAAAGCGCCAAGCAGTCCAAAGATTGACCCAGAAAATTCGCACCAGGTCATTTGTTTTGTTAAATTGAGAATTGCTTGCATAAGCTCCCCCTGAAAATGGAAAACTAAATGGCAGAAAAAAAGAAAACTCTGAATATCATCCACGGCGGACGCGAGGCTTTAGAAGTACAAAAAGCCAATGAAATCTTAAAAGCGTTGTTGGTGGATAAAGACAGAGATACTGCCTTTCAGATTGCAGATACATTGTCCCCCCGAGGAGGGACAACTCTTTCTGCAGTTAAACAGCGGAAGCCTAAATAGCGACAAGAACTGGTTTAGCAGCTCTACGACGTTGCTCTTCAGCAATAGCCTCAATTGCAGCTTCAATTGTCTTTTTGCCAGCTGGTGTAGTCATGCTATCTGACAATAAAATCAGATCGTGCATGGTATCTTCCAGCGTTTGCTCAGACGATTCCTCAAAGCTTACTTCAAGAACATTGATTGCAGTCATAAGTGTTACTCCTCAGATAAAAAAAAGGAGAACACTTATGCCCATGAGGGGAAAAAGTATTCCCCTATGGGTGAATTATCTGCTTACAGATAATCAATTCAGTGACATCATCTGCGTACAGATGAATAGTTGAGCGTCCACTTGGTGTGTTGGACGAGCACTTCATACCTGGCTAATAAAAGACAGGTATAAAAAACAATTAAGATAACTTTATCGATGGGTAAGATCGCTGTCAACGATATACATTGATGCAGTTCACACTCTACCCGAATAATGATTCAACTATGTGTTTGATAGCCTACTGGAATAGGTCCAGGCACTGGGCCTAGTTGTATATTTTGCCAATAGTATCGAGAGGATAAATATCGTCAAAGTCGTCGTATCATAGGTGCCAAGTTTTATTTATATCCAAGCACTAGTACAACGATAACGCTACCGAGAATTGAGTATTCCGAAACACTCTATTGAATGCTTGGGAATACCCTCTCTTTGAGAGAGTATTCAAAGGCTGATGTATCATCAACCTCTCTTATCCCGTTATATCCGGGTAACTCAGCTTACATGTCAAAGTTATTAATCCACAGAACGATTATGTAGAAAATTAAAGTCATCAATTGCTTCTTTCATATCACCAATTCGGATGTGAAATAAAGCGGTATCAATGCTGTTTACTGCATCGTGATGTGGGTAATATGGAATTACCGCACTCGTTCTTGCCCAGTAATCGCCAAAGTCTGAGAATAACTCTCGGCCTTCAACGGTTGAACCTCGAAGCAGTGCACTTTCTAGTCGATTAAAATAATCTTTGTCTACCTTGGCTTTATCAACTGCCTTTTCAAGTAACTCCACAGCGTCATGATGTAATGTTGCTTTAAGGTAATACCGAAGTTTATCCAGTGTTACATCAAGTGTGAACGGCGTTCTGGCGTTTCGCAGCTCCATAGTTGTCATGTTATCTGACGCTCTTGGTGCTCCAAACTCTGGTGTATTTTGCATTTTTCTCTCCTTGTTAAAGGGAGCATCCGCCCATAAAGGAAAGGATGCTTTCCCCTATGGGTTTTGGATTCCAAACAGCGTACTGCTTGGACATTGAGGCCGGTTTTGGTAAGTCCGACTGACTCTTCAGGACAGCAGTGAATTGCTGTCGAGAATTCTGGCATTCCGAAACACCTGGTTAGATGTTTTGGAATACCCCCTTCGTAAAGAAGGGAGCATTTTGAGCCAATCAGTGATTAGCCCCTCTTATCTCGGCTTGTCCGAGTTGTCTAGCACTCATACGAAAACGACGTTTGTCAGGTAGGCGATTAACGTACCAACCCATCCTTGGGCCGGCCGGTTCTTCTAACGCATACTCATTACCACCATACTCAACAACAACACCTGGCTCCAGATTGCGTTTGGCTTTAAGCTTCTTGCTTTCATGATAAGCAATAACACGCTCACGCCATTTTGCATCGAAACTATCTGGCTCTGGTGTGCTGGCCGCCTTTAAGAAAGATAACGGACAGTTCACTACGACAGGTCCGCATGATGCAGTTAGATCTTTGTAGCCCCAGCCATCCTCACGGCCACTTTGCATCATATCAAGACCAATCCAGATTTCTCCGGTCGTCTTCAGTTTGGCCAAGTACCAGTGGTTGTTACCTACTACACTGGACTTTAAGAGTTCCTGATTTTCGCCAAAGCGATATGAATCAGTAAGATACTCGACCAATTGTTTTTTTGAACGCCATTGCGTTGAATAGCTCCATCCCATGATCTGCTTCTCCGGATAAAATAAAGGGAAAGCAGTCCCCATAAGGAGAAATACTTCCCCCTATGGGTTTTGAGAATCCAAACAGCGTACTGCTTGGACATTGAGGCCGGTTTTGAATAAGTCCGGCTGACTTATCAAATAGATAGTATTTGGCTATCTACTGGATATCTATTCCGAAACGTACTCTGTGAATACGCTTTGGAATACCCCTGCTGCCAGGGGTAATGCTTTACCAGTCGTGCTGGTCCAGCTCTGGGATAGCCTCTGCATCTGAGTCCAGTTCAATCATTTGAAAATCATTGTTAAAAGCAAATTCAATAACTTTGCAAAGTGAAGGACTGTAATCTCCTCGGAGGTTTCCTGCCAAATCGTTCATATACAGCTTAATAAAGAAGCCGGATTCACGCTCCATCACCATATTGGTCTGAAACGCTGCAATGCGTAATGCATTGTTATCGGCCTGCTCAATATGAGAAGTACTTAAAGCGATTACTTGATAGGTTTCCATGTTACAAATACCTCTTAATTTAAGAGGGATCGACACCCCATACGGAGATATCGATCCCCGTGTGGGTTAGGAAAGCCATTAATGTCTGGCTAATGTAGGCAAAAAAGCAGGCAAAAGCGCTTTTTAGCCCCTTTCGTGATTGTTGCCCGGTGATATACTCATTTACATGAATAAACCCAACAGACTTCAATTAGTGCATTCAACTAATAAACAATTACTTTCTGACGATCTCATCCGGGCGATTGTGCTGGCCAAAGATGAAGCCTTAGCAGAAAGCATCATTAAGAAAATTAAATACCGTGCTTTTCTAAAGCCGGTTAATCAATCTACTCATCAAACAGAAAGCTCATAAATCAACATTCTGCATCAGGTTAAATTCACAATTTCTAACGAATACTTCTGAAACATTCCGGCGTATAGGAAAGACGACCTGCTTCTTCTAACGATAAACGCTTTGCAGTTACTACGTTCGCATGTGGACGCCTTGCCATTTCAACCGACTTACCGAAGGTTTCATAACAATGGTCAAAAGCCACCAGCGTTTCACCTGTTAAAAGCAATAATCGAATCCCATTTGGTGCCATGTCCGCGACGTTTTTCTTTGTCTCAGTGTCAACTTTCAGTATCGGTGCCCATTCATAGGCAATAATGTCTTTAACATCAATTTCGATATTTTGTTCAAGCTCACCGTTAGCAATATAGCCAAGCAAACTTTTACCAAACATTTCCGATTCAAAATCTAACTCGGGAAAAACATCTATCTTGATACATCCCATAATAAAAACTCCATAATATTAGGGATGATCTCAACCCCAGATGGGTGAATATCACCCCTGGGGTTAAATCGCTTAACGTTCTAAGGTTAAGCATCTGTGTTCGGTTTTATGAGTCCGAATTCTCTTCAAGATAACAACAATGTGTTATCAGGAATCTGGTATTCCGAAACCTCCAGTAGAAGCTTTGGAATACCCTCTCAAAGTCGAGAAGGTAATGACTGTTTCAGCGTACTAAGACAGCTCTTGTAGAATCACATTACCTGCCTAGCTAAGGTTAAAGAGTCATAAAACATTTCCTCACCTTCAGGTCGCATGATTGCTCCGCAGCTCGCACATTCATCCCATGGATCAGATGCAGGGGCTTGTGTGTGATTACAGCCTCTTGGACAGTAAACAAACACTTTTCCGCCGCCAGCTTCTGCTCTGCAGGAATTTATAAATGCATCATTACGAGCATCTTTTTCACCTCTGTATATGAAATAGGCATACTGAGGAAATTTGGAAAAAAACTCCTCCTGTGCCCAGTTATATCCAGCTAGTTCTGCGCTGTATGCAAAATCAGAAACTAATTCCATGCCTTCCTCATAGAGCTCATCTGCTCTACGACTATTTCCAGCGACTTTCTCAATCTTGGTATTGATATGGATCTTGGCAAGGTTGAAATGGAAGTCGATGACATCAGACAAAGTAATAGTTTTAGGGTCAGCTCTTTTATCGTTTCTTAACATGAATTTCTCCATAAATTAAAAAAGGTGACCACTCCCAAGGAGTAGAGCACCCCTTGGGTTTGCATAACCATTCAGCGTAGTGAATGGTCTGTGAGTTCGGTTTTGACGAGTCCGAATTGCTCTTCGAGATAACAATGATGTGTTATCAGGAAATCTGGCATTCCGAAACACCTGGTTAGATGCTTTGGAATACCCCCTCAGTGAGAGAGTATTTCGCATTACAGCAAACTGCAGTGCTCGTATCCTTATTGAACATTGCCGGCATTCACCAGAGCATCCATATAAGCGTCCTCTGCAGTAGCTGTCATTTGTGAATTACATGCTGGACATGAATGGTATTCATGCTCAGATGCAACCATTGAAAAGTGACAACCGTTACGGCAAAACACCGCAACTCGCTTTGGCTGCTCAAACAAAAATGGAAGTGCTTGGCTTTTAGCTTGACGTTGATTTTGTAAGGTAGACATAAACTTTTTTCTCCTAATAAATTAGGGGATACAGCCGATCCCAATGGGGATAGGTGCATCCCCTTTTGGGTTCTTGGTCATAAAGACCTGTGGTATCGGCTATGCCGTTTTAATCTCGAAGTGATTTTGTTTGAAGGCCTTAAAAATCGTGAAGTGTGGCCAGCGACTATGATTGCTTGCGATAACGACGCCAGTAATCAGAGTTTAATGTTGTGAGTTCATTGATTTTCTGATGGCTACAAGCTGTATCCATCGCCTTTGAAAAATTCATTGGCAAATCGTCAAAAACTACTAAATGCTGACCCCAGCTAGTTTTGATTCGCACACCTGGAACAACATCTTCTTTGTTCTCACGTGTAAACGGACGAGTGGTACGTATCTCAATACACTCAAATGCCATAACAGCACTTGTATTTAAAGATATCCGAGCCGGCTTGTCGTTTGCTGCATCAAGCCTTGCATCACGATTCAAACCGAAGTCTGATTCGTTAAAGTCTTTTTCTGGAAAATGTTCGATGACTACGCATCCCATAGTGGTACTCCTAAAAAGTGAAGTTAAATAGAAACCATGGGATACATTTATCCCCGACGGGAATAGACATAGCCCGTGGGGTAGTGAGGAATCAGCTTACTGATTCTCTAGAATAGTGTCAGCTTGGAGTGTGACATGACTCTTCAGTGCAACCAAAGGTTACAAAGATAGTTTAAGATTAAAGAGTGGGCTTTTTATTGTCAAACAAAGACTGTGATGTAGTTCTTACTTTGAGTAACACCCCACAGTTTCACTTTTTGCTTTTCATCGCCCTGGATTGCGCTTTCGCTTTCTCATGTTGGAAATAAGTATCAAAAAAGCCTTCCGTCAGCATGAATGCAAATCCAAGCATAGTTGTCTCGATTAAGAATCCCCGGTCAAAGGTGCCAAAACTAACCCATAAAAGGCTCATTGCGTACCATCGGATTCGCTTCATATCGTGAAATAGAAGCACGCCAGCAAGTAAGTAATAACCCATGGCATTCAATGGTGTAATCGTCATGTGGTTGATAAATTCAAGCATACATCTCTACTGTTTTAGTACAAGAATGACATAGAAAGTAATCCGCGCAACCCCTCCTAGAAATGGGCTCTCAGGCTGCTTGCGTGGTTTTAGTTCCGTGGTTTGATGGTTTTGTCGTTTTGACACAAATCATTCAACCAGGAGAATACACAATGTCACTTACCATCTTAGAAACAGCAGTTCATCGCGAGCCTATATCCCAGAATCAATATCGCGTATTTTTCCGTGTGCAGCATGGGGAAAGAATCACGACTGTCCGGGCTATACATGTGTCGATACCATCCTCTCAGTCAGAACCTTATAAGCTGGCGGAGTTATTGGCCATCAAATATATCTTGTTGCATACAACGTATGTAGGAATGAACCGAACCGGTAAAGAGCTGCAGCTGAACGTGTCTTCAGGTACTATCCGTAAAAACTCAGAAGTTACAGACTACCAATACTGATATGCATCTCAATGGCCGCTTTATTCAAACTCGTTTTGCTGAAGCTGCTATCAAAGTGGCCCGTCGAACTGACTGGGTTGAAGAATTTAGTGGAAAAGTTGACGACATCACACCGAATGATTGTCTGGACCCGCCAATCAAAACGCATATTGGTGATATTCACTTGACCCGGCATGCTGTCGAACGGTTTTGTGAGCGAATGGCCATCAGCTCGATTGACCGTGCCTGGCGTCGGCTTTCTAAATTACTCACCTCATCTAACTGGAAGATAAAAAAGCCCCAGCAGCCTCTTCGTAATGGAAAACCAAACCGGACCACAGAAACCTGGGCGTTAATTCGAGATAATTGCCCCGGCAATCGATATCTTCATCGTTTGTAACTCTCGCGCCAGTCGTGTCGTGAGGGTGATCGCATGAACCTTAAAATGAAGTTGAAGGGATTAATGAACATAACTGTATTATCGCTATTCGCTGGGCCGCTCTTCTCTTTCCAGGCGTTGGCTGTTCGAGAATCATTTGAACAAGCAAAATCTGAGCTTCGTGATTATATTTATCATGACCAGAATCGTAATGGATCATTAGGAACACTCTATTCTGGTTGTGACTGGAACTGGCGAGGTCGTTCAGGGGGTGCTGTTGACGCCAAAAGTTGTGGGTACCAAATCAGAAAACAGAAGCTTCGTGGTGAACGCACTGAGTTCGAGCACATATTAAGTGGACTTAGCAACATGCTATCTATTCATAATTAGCTGCTTTAGTTGAAAATATGAATACATAACACTTTCTGAATTTCTATAGCTCAAGATCTTTCAGCCAATACATTTCTCTCGCCTTAGTGACCTGCCCCCAACATCTAGTCCAACTTCAGCTTAGTAATGCCCGTGGTTTTTGATTCAATTTGTCGGTTGGCTGCAGCAAACTCCAATGGCGTTTGATAGCCTAGTGAAGAATGTGGCCGGTTTTCATTGTAGTCAATTCGCCATTGATTGATCAGCTCTCTGGCATGAGCCAGATCACTAAACCAGTGTTCGTTCAAACATTCATCCCGAAACTTACCGTTGAAACTCTCGATATAGCCATTTTGCATGGGCTTTCCCGGCTGTATCAGTTTCAATTCAACACCATGTTGATACGCCCACTGATCCAGCACTTTGCCGGTAAACTCTGGCCCTTGATCAGTTCTTACTGCCACCGGATAACCTCTAAAGGCAGCAATAGTATCCAGTGTTCGTACGACCTGTTCACCGGATATACCATGACCTACCGGTATATCCAGGCATTCTTTGCTAAAGTCATCAACGATGGTAAGACATTTGATGCGCCGACCATGGGCGAGTGAATCCATCACAAAATCCATCGACCAGGTATGGTTGGGTCTGTCTGGCAGCAATAAAGGCTGACGCTCCACCATGAGACCTTTGCGTCGTTTTCGTTTACGTACCGCCAATCCAGCTTCTCGATACAAGCGATAAACTTTCTTGTGGTTCACATACAGTCCCTCTCGACGTAATAGCTGATGCACTCGCCGGTAACCAAACCGGCGTCGTTCAAAGGCAATCGCTTTAATACGCTGCACCAGATCAGTTTCTTGTGTTGACTGGCATTGGTATCGCATGGTGGCGCGGTTCAGACCGACCAGGGAACAGGCTCTACGCTCAGAAATAGCTGTTTGTGACAGCATAGAGCGCACCGCCTCCCGCTTATCCCTGACGGTCAGTACTTTCGGTTCAACGCCACCTTGAGGGCTTCATTGTCCAGCATAGATTCGGCGAGTAATTTTTTAAGCTGGGCGTTTTCTTGTTCAAGGCCTTTGAGACGACGAGCCTCAGAGACTTCCAGACCAGCGTATTTTTTACGCCAGGTGTAGAACGTCGCATCGGAAATAGCGTATTTACGACATAACTCCTTCACGGAAAGACCCGCTTCTGCCTCTTTCAAAACCTGAATAATTTGTTCTTCTGTAAATCGTTTTTTCATGCTCATCTTCCTTTTCAGTGATGAACATTACTAAGTTCTTTATGGATTAGAAAGTGGGGAGCAGGTCACCAGCAGAGAACTTTTAATTTTGCTAATCTTTTGGGAACTAAGTTAGTATCTTGTTAACTAAGACATCAGAATCCATTAATAAAATTAACGAATGTCAGTAAAATTATTTATCAACATGCTCATCTTTATGATTGTGATGCAATCAGGCATAGTTGCGGCTGACATTCATACATCTGATTCCAAGACACCACAAGAACATCAGCTTGTTCTTGATGATTCCAATGCAATTCAACAAGCGAACAATGCGTCTTCGCATGATGCACAAAGTACTGGCGATTGTGATTTTTGTATGCATTGTCAGTGTTCACATTTTATCGCCATCTTTAATATTGATGGAATTAATGTTGCTGCTATTCCAGACAATTATTTCAACCTCCACCCTAGATCGCCAAAACCTGACTTTACAGTCAGTATGTACCGCCCTCCGAGATCTTGAACTGCTGATGTTTTTGCGGACTTAACGTAAGTCCGTTGTTTGCAGTTAAACAGGATCTAATTTCATGAAAATACACTTTGATCGCACTACAAATGTGCGTGCGCCTGCTATCCGTGCATTGCTTTGTTCGATGCTGGTTGCCTTTTCTGTCTCGCCGGTATTAGCCGAGAACGTTCAACAAACGAAAACGTTGAGTTTAAACGAGGCCATGCAACAAACACTGGCGCAACATCCGGCATTACAGGTTTTTCCAATTCGTCAGCAACAACTTGAAGCCCAGAAAAAAACGGCCAATCTCAAACCGGCATATGTTGTTGGTGCTGAGATTGAAAATTTCGCTGGCACCAGGGAACTAAGCGGTATCAAGTCACTTGAAACCACGGTCACTCTCTCCTCTGTCGTTGAACTGGGGGATAAAAGACTGTCCCGTGTTGAACTAGTGGAACAACAAAGCGATGTTGTCCGTGTTGATCGCAAAATAAAAGCGCTGGACTTGCTAGGTCAGGTAACACGACAATTTATTGAAGTGCTCAATAGCCAAGAGCGTGTAAAGCTAGCCGAGACGGGGCTGGAACTGGCACAAACAACATTAACAGAAGTTAATAAACGTGTAGGTGCTGCCGTCGCGGCTGAAGCAGATTTGGGCCGCGCCGAAGCTTCTGTTAATCAGGCTGAACTGATATTGGCTGCCGAAAAACGTCAGCTGGAAGCCAACAAAGTGGTACTCGCTAATTTGTGGGGGAGTTATCAACCTAATTTTGAGACCGCCACAGGCTCATTGTTTGCCTTTAGCGAGGCCATGTCATTTGAAGCCTTATTTAATCAGGCCCAGCAAAATCCGCAACTGGAACGTTTCGCTGCAGAAACGCGGGTTCGTGATGCACAAGTACGTCTTGCCAGAACTCAGCAAGTTGCAGATCTGACCTGGTCAGTTGGGATCAGGCGAGATGAAGGACTGAATGATTCGGCGTTAGTTGCTGGTGTGTCAGTGCCTTTGTTCAGCCGCCAGCGAGCGCAAGGGGATATTGAATCAGCATTGGCCGCGCGTAATGAAGTCAGCTATCGCCGTCAAGATATGCTGTTGCAACTTCATGCTCAGCTTTATCGGGCCTATTCCGGGCGTGAACAAGCAATTGCAAGTATTTCCAAGTTGCAACAACAGATTATCCCCAAACTCACTAAAAGTCTGGAGCAAACGCAAACCGGTTATCAACGGGGACTCTACAGTTATCTGGAATTTCTTACCGTCAGACAAGACCTGCTAGGTGCCAGACGTAGTGTCATTGAGGCTGCAACGGCTGCATTGCTATATCAGACAGAAATCGAACAACTCACCGCCGAACCGCTAACAGCTGCAGAGTAAGCAATATGAATCAGGACAAAACTATGTTTAATAAATCACATTTCGTTTTTTTACCCATGAGCAGCCTACTATCAATAGCAGCGCTAATATTGCTCATCATGTCACCTGCCATTGCTGAAGATGGTCATGCGCATGAGGCTCCTCAATCAGATCAACAAGCACAAGCCCAGCTAGCAGAATCAAATCAGCAGCATGATCATGAGATAACACATGATAAAGATAACCATGATGAATCGATGCCAAAAGAGGATGAACATGATCATAGCGCTGAATCAAAACCCGAAGAAGAAGGGCATGCTCACGACGCTGAGGATGAAGGTAGTGAGCATGTAGAAATGGATGACGGTATGGCTCAAAAACACGGTGTGGTAACTGCAGAAGTTACAGCCGGACAAATATCGGTCACCTCCAAACTCTACGGTAGAGTGGTTTTATCACCTGATGAGATAAGTCAAGTCAGAGCACGTTTTCCGGGTCAAATCACCCGCGTTTATGTGAATTTTGGTGATTCTGTCAAAAAAGGTCAGCTATTAGCCAGTGTTGAGTCAAACAACAGCTTACAGAGTTATAACTTAACCGCGCCCATCTCAGGTGTCATTACAGCAAAAGATGCCAATACCGGCGAAGTCGCGGCAGATCAAAGTTTGTTTACGATCACGAATACCCAATCACTTTGGGCTGAACTCAAAGTCTTTCCAGGACAGGCCATGAATATAAAACCCGGTCAGAAAGTGCGTCTGTTACATAACAACACATTTTATGAATCGACGATAAAGCAACTGCTGCCAAGCAAAGATGATGCCCCTTATCGGATTGCCCGCGTTGCACTTGATAATCAGCAGCAAGTCTGGTTTCCGGGTTTGCTCGTTGAGGCTGAAGCCATTACCGAGCAAACAGAAGTCAAACTAAGAATTCCTAACAGTGCCATACAACAGTTTGAAGGCGCATCAGTCGCTTTTGTCAAAGTAGGTAATCAATATCAAGTCAGGCCATTACAACTGGGTCTTAATGATGGTCAATTCAGTGAGGTTATATCCGGACTCCGGCAGGGCGATGACATCGTCGCTGAAAATAGCTATCTGATTAAAGCTGATCTGGAAAAAGCCGGCGCAGCTCACGCTCACTGATTTAGGAAACAGACATGATTAATAATATTTTAAGTCTCTCAATCGAGAGACGTGGCCTGATGTTGTCAATGATATTTCTTATCATTGGCCTTGGGATCTGGAGCTTTCAGAAGCTGCCGATTGATGCGGTGCCTGATATCACCAACGTACAGGTGCAGATCAATACCAGAGCACCCGGGTATTCGCCGCTGGAATCTGAACAACGCATCACTTATCCCATCGAGAGAGCGATCGCCGGACTGCCGGATCTTGATTACACCCGATCCATCTCTCGCTATGGATTATCACAAGTCACCGTGATATTTGAAGAAGGCACCGATCTGTATTTTGCGCGTAATCTTATTAATAACCGTTTGGCAGTGATAAAAGGCTCACTGCCACAGGGTATTGAACCGGAGATGGGACCTATCGCGACCGGGCTGGGTGAAATTGTCATGTACACAATTACCGCAGAACCTGATGCCAGGCAACCTGATGGCAGTTCATATGATCCTACCGATTTACGAGTGCTTCAGGACTGGGTCATTCAACCCCGGCTGGAGCGGGTAAAAGGGGTCACAGAAGTCAATGTTAACGGTGGTTATCAAAAGCAATTTCATGTTCAGCCGGATCCGGCGAAATTGCTGAATTTTGGCGTGTCCCTCAGTGATCTGAAACAGGCGCTGATGCAAAACAATGATAATCGGGGCGCCGGTTATATTGAACGTTATGGGCAGCAGATTTTGGTTCGATCGCCAGGACAGCTTAAATCCATCGATGATATTGGTCAGGTGGTAGTGAAAAATATCGATGATCGGCCGGTGCTCGTCAAAGATGTGGCCGACGTTGTGATTGGTAAGCCGTTGCGCAGTGGTGCGGGAACACGTGATGGTAAAGAGACGGTTGTCGGCACAGTTATGATGTTGTTTGGAGAAAATTCACGTGAAGTTGCTGCGACTGTGACTCGTGAAATGGCGGAGATTCAATCGTCATTACCGGAGGGCGTCATACTGGAAGCGGTATACGATCGCACCACCTTGGTCGATAAAGCCGTTGCCACGGTTGAAAAAAATCTGCTTGAAGGTGCTTTGCTGGTTATCGTTGTGTTGTTTCTGTTGTTAGGCAATATCCGCGCGGCCTTAATCACGGCTGCAGTTATACCACTATCAATGATGGCAACGATTACTGGAATGGTACAGGCAGGTATTTCTGCCAATTTGATGAGTATGGGGGCACTTGATTTTGGCCTGATTGTCGATGGTGCGGTAATTATTGTTGAGAACTCTATCCGAAGATTATCTATGGCACAAAAACAAAACGGTGGAGTGTTGCCTGTTAAAGAACGCTTAAATGTCGTTTATGAGGCCACCAATGAAGTGATACGCCCAAGCTTATTTGGCGTCATGATTATCACGATTGTCTATATCCCATTATTCTCATTGACAGGGGTTGAAGGCAAGATGTTTGAGCCAATGGCTGCCACAGTAGTTATTGCATTACTATCTGCCATGGTCTTTACGCTGACTATCGTGCCGGCTGCCATCGCTATGTTTATGGGGGGGCGAATCACTGAAAAAGAAAGTTTTATCATCAGTGGTGCCAAATGGCTTTACCGGCCAGTGTTGCTGCTCAGCCTCAAATTGCGTTGGCTGCTGATGCTTTTGGCTGTTGTGTTGGTTGCTTTGTCTGTCAACATGGCCAGCAAAATGGGCTCGGAATTTATTCCGCAACTGAACGAAGGTGATATTGCCTTACATGCACTGCGAACGATCGGTACCAGCCTTGAGCAATCTATCAAAATGCAGGAACAGCTTGAACAGCGGCTCAAAACTTTCCCACAGGTAGATAAGGTGATTGCCAAAATCGGTACACCAGAAGTCGCGACTGATCCGATGCCGCCTAATGTGGCCGATACATTTCTTATACTTAAGCCTAGGAGTGAATGGCCGGATCCGGAATTACCTAAAAGCGAACTACTTGCAGAAATTGAAGCGGCGGTTACCCAATTACCAGGTAACAACTATGAGTTTACCCAACCGATTGAGATGCGCTTTAACGAGTTAATTTCAGGCGTTCGTGCGGATTTGGGTATTAAAGTTTTCGGCGATGATTTGGACTTGATTAAGCAAAATGCAGAGGCGGTTCTGGCTGTGATTCAGGAGATCCCCGGCGCTGCTGATGCCCGGCTGGAACAGGTCGATGATATGCCTATGCTGACCATTGAACCCAAACGTATGGCCATGTCACGTTATGGTCTTAATGTTGATGATTTGCAAAACATGTTATCAACCGCCGTTGGCGGTGGCGAAGTTGGCCTGATCTATGATGGCGATCGGCGCTTTGATCTGGTGGTGCGGTTGCCTGAAGAAATTAGACAAGACATACCCGCCTTGTCAAATCTGCCCGTGAGTTTACCTGGTGGTGATTACGTACCTTTGTCTGAAGTCGCAACCATCGAATTAACGGAGGCGCCGAGTCAGATTTCCAGAGAAAACGCCAAACGGCGTGTCGTGGTCACCAGCAATGTCAGAGGCCGGGATCTGGGCTCTTTTGTAGAAGAAGCTCAACAGCGTATTGCTGAGCAAGTGCAATTACCACCCGGTTATTGGATCGAATACGGTGGAACCTATGAACAACTGCAATCAGCCAGTCAACGACTGTCGATTGTGGTACCGGTTACGTTGGTTATCATTATGGGCCTGCTGATTACCTTGTTTGGTTCATTTCGTGATGCAGCGATTATCTTCACTGGTGTGCCATTGGCATTAACTGGTGGGGTGCTGGCGCTCTGGCTGCGAGATATGCCGCTATCTATTTCCGCAGGGGTTGGTTTTATTGCACTCTCGGGTGTTGCGGTGTTAAACGGTCTCGTCATGTTGTCATTCATCAGGGATTACTGGCACCGGCACGGCGATCTGCACAAAGCAATCGTTGATGGTGCAATGACTCGGTTACGGCCAGTATTGATGACGGCTCTGGTAGCAAGTCTCGGTTTTGTGCCGATGGCACTCAATACCGGTACCGGGGCTGAGGTGCAAAGGCCACTGGCAACGGTCGTCATTGGCGGAATTATTTCGTCAACCTTGCTAACACTGGTGGTGTTGCCGGCACTTTACCGGATAGTGCACGGCCGTGGAAAATCAAGATAAAACATGGCGGCCTGTATTGGCCGCCAACCTTTCCTGAGTTTATCAATAAACAAAAACATAAAGGTATATCTCTATGCATACACATCATCAAGAGGATGGTGCTTCTGATAAAAGGATTGCAACGGCTTTTTTTCTAAATGTTAGTTTTACCATCATTGAATTCATCGGTGGCTGGCTAACCAACAGCACAGCAATTATGGCTGATGCTGTTCACGATCTTGGTGACAGTCTGTCTATCGGCAGTGCCTGGTTTTTGAACCGCGCAGGCAATAAATCTGCTAATTCTGTGTTCACCTATGGTTATCGACGCTTGTCTCTTTTTGGTGCTCTGATAAACGGCTTGGTATTAATCGCTGGCTCAATATGGGTGTTGAGTGAAGCAATACCACGTTTGGCCGATCCAGTAATGCCGGTTACCGAAGGTATGCTGGCATTGGCCGTATTGGGGTTTACTGTTAATGGGTTTGCGGCTTATCGGCTGAGTAAAGGGACGTCTCTTAATGAAAAAATACTCAACTGGCATTTATTAGAAGATGTATTAGGTTGGCTGGCTGTGTTGATCATTTCCATCATTCTGCAGTTTGCCGACTGGCCGATTTTAGATCCGCTTTTATCCATTGGTTTTACGCTATTCATCTTGTTTAATGTTGTTCGTAATTTGTGGGTGACCGGTAAATTGTTTTTTCAGGCAGTGCCCGATAAAGCGCTGCATGATGAGATCAAAAAAACTCTTGTCAGCATTGAGGGTGTCAATGAGGTACATCATTTACATCTTTGGTCACTTGATGGTGAACACCATGTCCTCACTGCACACCTGACACTTAATAACGATAATGTCTCTTCTGAAAATTACCTGGCTATGAAACAAACGATTGCCGAGTCTTTATCTCAATATGATCTAGATCACACCACGATAGAGCTTGAGCTGAATCAGGAGCATTGCAGAGATTTTAGTGACCATTAAACAGCATCTCAATAACATTTTACGCAAATAAAAAAATGACAATTATTAATATCCAACCTAAAAAGTTCACTGGTTTCAAACGTATGCTTTGGGCCACTTTTTATTCATACAAAGGGTTGCATTCTGCACTGCGTCACGAAGTTGCTTTTCGTCAGGAATTTATTGCCTTTGTCTTATTATTGCCAGTTGTGTTCTGGATAGACTTTACCGCTATTGAGCGGTTTATATTAATTGCCAGCATGATCGCTGTAATGGTCGTCGAGTTGATCAACTCAGCAATTGAATCGACGCTGGATAGAGTCAGTTTGGAGCATCACTTATTAACCGGTCGGGCCAAAGATTATGGATCACTGGCTGTCTTACTTACCCTTATTATTTCAATCACAGCATGGACATTATTGCTATGGCACAGATTTTTTTGAATTCAAACGAAAAAGATATATTCACAAAATCACCCTCACTGCTCGGACCTTACCGCATTTTATTTCAGGTTCTGCTTATTGGGCTTCTTATTCTCTCGCTATCAAGATTAGGGCTTGTTGTATGGCAGTGGGATCGGGTATCGGCAGCAATTGATCTGCCATCACTATTCATTCAGGGGCTCAGAGCTGATCTCATTATTATGGGTATGCTTATTGCGCCACTGATGTTGTTGATGCCGCTACTGGTCAATAAATTAACCTGGCAATTATGGCAAAAGTTGGTGTGGTTCTGGAGTTTAATGATCATTGTTTTGATCATTTTTATGGAGTCTGCCACACCGACATTTATTGTTCAGTATGACTTGCGTCCGAACAGACTCTTTGTCGAATACTTACAATATCCAAAAGAAGTTTTCTCAACCTTGTGGGAAGGTTTTCGTCTGCCACTTATTCTCGGGGTTGTTTTCACTATATTAGCCGGCTTGTTCACGAATCGGCTGTTACAGCATTGGTTAAAACAATATCATTTGGACTGGCCGGTTTGGCGTGTTTGGCTGACTTGGCCTCTTATGGTTCTCATCCTAGTAGTCATGATCCGGTCTACTTTATCGCATCGTCCAGCCAATCCGGCAATGTTTGCAATCACTTCGGATGCTATGGTCAATAGCCTAGTCATTAACTCAACCTGGTCAGTGTATTTTGCTATTTACAACATGAAGCATGAAGCAGAAGCCGGAGAAGTCTATGGTACGCTTACTGATGAACAAATTATGCAGGAAATGAGCGAGAATTATCCTTGGCTTGATAATGATCCAAATGCACCCTTTCCAACTATCAATAAGCGCCCCGCGACAGTTGAAAGAGATATACCACTTAACCTGGTTATCATTCTTGAAGAAAGCCTGGGTGCCACCTTCGTCGAATCTCTTGGTGGAGAGTATTCTGTAACACCAGAATTGGAAAAACTGAAAAATAAGGGCTGGTGGTTTGAACAACTTTATGCAACCGGTACGCGTTCAGTAAGAGGAATTGAAGCCACGATAACGGGTTTTTTGCCCTCGCCCGCAAGAAGCGTAGTAAAACTTTCTTTATCACAACAGAATTTTTTCACTATTGCAGATTTATTGGGTCAACGTGGCTACAAAACTGAATTTATTTATGGCGGGCAATCTCACTTCGATAACATGGCTAACTTCTTTATTGGAAATGGCTTTCAATCTATCATTGACCAAAATGATTACGTTGATCCACTCTTCGTAGGCAGTTGGGGGGTCTCAGATGAAGATCTATTCAATATGGCGCATAAACGGATCGTTCAAGCGAACCTGAGTAACCAACCGTACTTTAGTTTAGTTTTCACCTCCAGCAACCATTCGCCATACGAATTCCCTGATGGAAAGATCGATCTGCATTCGGCCGAGAAACAAACTGATTTGAATGCTGTTAAATATGCAGATTATGCTTTGGGACAATTCTTTAACACAGCTATGAAAAGCGATTACTGGGAGAATACCCTCTTTTTGGTGATTGCTGATCATGATTTGAATGTTTATGGAAATGCACTTGTGCCGATAGAACGTTTTCAAATCCCGGGTCTCATTTTAGGGGCTGATATAAAACCAAAACGTATCAAGACGGTGGCGAGCCAGATTGATATGGCGCCTACTTTACTATCACTGATGGGCATCAGCGCTGAGACACCAATGATAGGCAGAGATTTGAGCCGTCCAGCCGAGCAGCAGTCACCCGGCAGGGCAATGATGCAATTTGCCGATTATTTTGCCCTGTTGCAAGGTGAGAAGGTGACCATTTTACGCCCTCAAAAGAAAGCTCTGGCTGGGCAGTATGTTCTCAAAAAGCGTCAACTAGAGCTCAAAGGTCCGGCAAATAGAGAGGATGCTAACGAAGCATTAGCACATGTATTACTACCTTCTTGGCTATACCGTCAGCAACGTTACGATATGCCTGTTGGGCATCCATCAAACAAAAATTAGCATTTCTCATCCTATTATGCAGTTATTGATTGGCCGCATTAAAGATAAGGATTTCTATGTTATTAATGTTTTTATATTGATCATGATATTGAGTATTTACTTATTATTGATCTTTTTTTGCACGATTTAAATTAGTTCTATGTTTGGGTAATTTATTCTCATCCACACATGAAGTTTGGAAATTTAAAACCATGACTAGATTAATTTATTACGTAGAATCAAATCTCGTTTGGTTTGTCATTATTGTGGCTTGGATTGGTATTACCTGAGGCGGGTAAATATTTCCAACCACTAATTGGGCTATTACTTGCTGCATTAATGTTTATTATCAGCCGACTTTTGATGCCCATGCCGTGCGATTAGTGCTTCGTAAACCTTCAAGGCAATTTTTAGCGCTGATTCTAGTCTACGGCCCAATGTCGCTTGCCGGACTACTGACCGGCCGATTTTTTTTTTTGCAGGGGTTCGTTGGCTATGGGTCAAACTTTGCTTGGCACCCACAGATGTATCATCTCCGTTGTTAGTGTTGATGGCGCGAGGCAATGTTGCCCTGGCTGACGTTTTTAATGCCGTAAATACTGCTTTATCCCCTTTCATTGTTCCTCTGCTTTTTTTATAGCTGACGGGCATTCAACTGGAAGTATCACTTGACACCATTATTTTCGAATTAGTGTTGGTTGTTCTCGTTTCCACCATTTTGGGAGTGAGTTTGCGAACAAAGTTTTCAGCATTTTTTTCACGTCGTGATTCGGCTTATGCAGGAATTGGCACATTTCTTTATCTTCTGATATTGCTCACTATATTAAGCCCAAATGCAGAAACTATTATTGGCTGTGGTTGGTAAGCTTTTGTTATTGCTGCTGCAGCTTTATGTCTGAATCTGATTGGTTATCTGGTAGGAATGACCACCTCACGTCTGATAACCACAGGTCGAAAATAGGCATTGCTCTCAAATTCCTATAACGACCAGTAACGCATCATTGCTTAATTCGTATAGTTACGGTGTTAGAAACTAATTTTTCATTTGACTTCCATTTAAGTCATGTCTCCGTATCGGTACTACCAAAAGAATAGGCAGCTTCAAACGCTGATAGACTTAATTTGTCGAGGATAAGAATCAGCGAGATGTCTTTCATGACTATTATTTATTTCAGCCTGTAGTCGCTGCTTTCTTGGATGCATTGTGCTGACGTTTTTTATACGATTGTCGTTTGGCCTGAGCCTTATTTAAATCACTGTCTTTTTTCTTATCAGATGCTATGTAAGCTTGTTGCCCAAGTGCTCTGATTGCATCAGCAATTTTAAAGATACGAACTTGCCATGCATGAGACCTATCTTCTGAATGAGCAAGCGGAACTTCCCCGGCCATCCAAAGCGTTTTAAGTTTCATTGTCAGATTATCCAGCTGACGGATCAGGTTCATAAATGCCATGCCTTCTGGGCACGTGATTTTGATTAGCAAATAAACACTATTATCTGTGACGGCAGCATTCTTGATTCCAATGCTGTCCAGAATGTGATCTGCTTGTTCCATATCCCGATTCATTTCAGTAGACAGATGCTTAATACTTTCAGTAATTTTTTTTACATTTTCATCAGAAAGCTCACGTAATCCGAATTTACGTGTGAGCAACGTTGCTGCTGTCATCTGCGTTTGGATATGATCGAAGGTCCGGCGAAATAATCGTTTTGCCTGTGCTGACTGGAGCTTTACGGTCATCTCCATGTAAAACTCGCTTTTGACCTCTTCTTCAGTCAGAAACTGTTTTACCTTTTCCATTTCTGCTTGCTGACGGCTTTCTCTTTTGGAGTCAACTGTTTCCAACTCTTCAGCCATGACGCTCTCCTTTTTGTTGATTAATTTTATGCTCAGGGTGGCATTTAAAATGAGTAAGCCTGGTTAGTCCATGAATAACCGGATATTGGTCAATGCCGGTTACTAGAATGATAGGCGTTTTAACTCACACAGGTTTAAGAGGATGTTTATTGACCTTAAACAATAAATTGTTGCTACCAATATAAAAAGGCAATGACTTTCTTCTTTGTGTTTAGGTGATGTTATGCAATTTATTGTGAAGTTCGGCCATGCTCGGGGTCAAGCGTAGGTCTTATTAATCTATTAGTTGTCGATAAAGACTATTTTAAGGCGGATTGGGGAAACAAGAATTCAAATGAACTATACAAACTGATTAAGACACTCTACGAAATATCTCGTTTCTACTTCTCTTTGTAATGATTACAAACATAATTAATGCCATCATGAATATTTTACCGGATTGCGCGAAAAGCCCCGTCGTTCAGGGCGGGGATGAATAGCGCGGACGGCAGCGCCGTCCTTTGAATACTTAATGAGGTGTTTGCTGTTGCTCGATGTATTGCCGAATGATTTCAATCGGCGCACCGCCGCAGCTTCCAGCGAAATAGCTTGGCGACCACAAGGCCCCGCCCCACAGTTTCTTCTTAATGCTTGGGTAGTTCTTTTTTCGGATAAGAAGACTGGATACGCCTTTCAGGCTATTAACCAGTTTCGATATTGCCACCTTAGGCGGGTAGTTCACCAACAGGTGAACGTGATCGTCCTCTCCATCGAATTCCACCAACTCCGCTTCAAAGTCGGCGCATACATTGGAGAAGATTTCTTGAAGGTCGTCCAGAATGGCTTTTGTGAATACACCACGGCGGTATTTAGTCACAAAGACCAGATGAACGTGCATCTTAAAAACACAGTGTCTACCGTGCCTAATGTCATTGTCATTGCCCATAGACCAGAGTATGATTGAATCATGCAACGACTTCAAGTTTTCAAATACGAATTAATGCCGGACGGCGAACAACAGCGCAATATGCGCCGTTTCGCCGGGTCGTGCCGTTTTGTATTCAATAAGGCATTGGCGTTGCAACAAGCGCACTACGCAGAAAGCAAAAAGAAGTTGTCTTATGCCGATTTGTGCAAACAACTGACCGAGTGGCGCAAGAGTAGCGAAACGCAATGGCTATCTGAAACCCATTCCCAACCCTTGCAACAAACGCTTAAAGACCTGGAGCGAGCCTATAAAAACTTCTTCGAGAAACGCGCAGACTTTCCTCGCTTCAAGAAGAAAGGCCAGTCGGATAACTTTCGCTATCCGCAAGGTTGCAAGCTCGACCAAGGCAACAGCCGGATTTTTCTGCCAAAACTAGGCTGGGTTCGCTACCGCAACAGCCGGGAAGTGTTGGGTATTGTGAAAAACGTCACCGTATCCGGCAAACAAGGCAAGTGGTATGTGTCGATTCAAACCGAGCGCGAAGTCGAAGCGCCTATCCACCCGTCGACCGCCATTGTCGGCATCGATATGGGCATTGCCCGTTTTGCCACACTGAGCGACGGCAGCTATTTCGCCCCGCTCAATAGTTTCAAACGCCAAGAAAAAGCCTTGGTGAATGCTCAGCGAGCCATGAGCCGAAAAAAGAAGTTCAGCAACAACTGGAAAAAGGCAAAAGCCAAAGTCCAGAAAATCCATGCCCATATCGGCAATGCCCGACGCGACTACCTGCACAAAGCCACGACCACGGTCAGCCAAAACCACGCGATGGTGTGTATCGAGGACTTGCAGGTTCGGAATATGTCCAAGTCAGCATCAGGCACTACCGAGACACCGGGCAGAAACGTCAAGGCCAAATCCGGCCTGAATAAAGCCATCCTAGATCAAGGCTGGTATGAGTTCCGCCGCCAGTTAGACTACAAACTCGCTTGGAATGGCGGACAACTCGTTGCCGTACCACCCCAAAACACCAGCCGGAAGTGTCCGTGCTGCGGCCATGTCGCCAAAGAGAACCGACGCACACAAGCCCGGTTCCGGTGTGTTGCGTGCGGCTTCGAGGAAAACGCCGATGTAGTTGGTGCGATCAACATTCTCAGGGCGGGACACGCCCGTTGCGCCTGTGAAGTGAGCGACGCAGTAATGTCGCCAGCAGCAGGAACCCACCGAAGCAACTCATTGCGGCGCGATGCCGGGATGAGCGCCGTAGGAATCTCCGGCCTTTAGGCCGGGGAGGATGTCAAACCCACATTATAAATAATCTGATTGTGACAGCTTGGTAAAAGGGAAATGCAGCGACTCATTGGCTAATTTATATTGGTATATTGCTTGCTAAATGCCCTTAACATGCAATTAAGCATGTTTCATCAATTAAAGAGAGGTCACTATGTCTCATGAAAAATATCAATCTTGTATCGAAGCTTGTTATCGCTGCGCTGCGCAATGCGATCATTGTGCAGTGGCTTGTTTAGAAGAAAGTAATGTTTCCAAAATGGCAGATTGCGTACGTATGGATTTAGACTGTGCGGATATGTGTCGTTTTGCAGCGGCTGCGATGGCTCGTGGCAGTGATTATGCAGCTCAAATATGTAATTTATGTGCCGAAATTTGTGAGAAATGTGCTGAAATTTGTGCTCAGTATGAGCACCAGCACTGTAAAGACTGTGCTAACGAGTGCAGAAAATGCGCTGAAGAATGCAGAAAAATGGCTGCATAAGAAGTCTGACATACGCCTCTAATGAGGCGTATGTCTTTTTGATGCTAATCTACTTTGTAGATTAAAACTATTAGAAGGAAATCTTAGCAAAAGAACTCCCTAATATTACGAACAACTTGAATATTCGTCATCCGGGTTCTACCCTGATTTTGCGGACACTTCAAAGAAGCCTGATAATGGGCAAAAGGAGTGTTTATGTCAAAGAGAAGAAAATACAGTCCCGAGTTCAAACATGGTGCTGTTGAACAAACCCGGCAGCCCGGTGTTAGCTGTGCTCAGATTGCTCAAGAACTGGGCCTTGCCCCAAATCTGCTAACAAGGTGGCGACGTGAAGCAGATCAGAATGGCCCACAGGCCTTTACTGGCACGGGTAGCCCTCGCGATGAAGAAGTCGCCCGCCTGAAACGTGAACTGGCGCGGGTGAAGAAGGAGCGGGATTTTTTACGCGAAGCGGCGACGTTCTTTGCCAGGGAGTCGTCCTGAAATATCAGGCGATCCAACGTTGTCGCGTCGAGTTTCCCGTGCGCTTAATGTGTCGTTGTCTGGAAGTTTCCGCTAGTGGTTATTACGGCTGGGAATCACGTTTACCGAGCGAACGAAAGATTGATAACAATCGATTGCTGAAGCGCATTCGTGAACTTCACGCAGATAGTGGCGGTATTTTGGGTGCACCGCGCATGCATGAAGATCTGACGATTGAAGGTGAAACAGCCAGCAAAAACCGGATAGCACGTTTAATGTCGGTTGCCGGACTGCAAGGGTGGCCGAGAAAGAAGAAGCGTGGACAGAAGAAACCGCCCTTATTAACGCCACCTGGGGTAAGTATTTTATTGGAGCGGGACTTCATGGCCCTGGAACCAGAGACCAAGTGGGTCACCGACATCACAGAGTTCAAAACAGGTGAAGGCAAGCTGTATTTGTGCGTTGTTCTCGATTTGTTCAGCAAACTCGTCATTGGCTGGTCAATGCATCATCGACAAGATCGACAAATGGTATTACGCGCTGTCGAAATGGCCGTGTGGCAGCGTCAGGGAAGTGAGCCTGTGATTTTACATTCTGATCGAGGCAGTCAATTCAGAAGCGGCGATTACCAGCATTGCTTAGTAAAATACATTGATGAGCTTGATGAGTGCGGTCGGTCATTGAGGCGATAATGCGGCCTGAGAAGGCTTTTTTGTTGTACTCAAAGAGAAGGGACAAACCGAATGCGTTACCCAACCTTGGACTCTGCCAAAGCGGATTTATTTGACTATATTGAGCGATTCCATATTCCTCGGATGAGACGACAAGTTGCTAAGTACGATATGAAGTTATCAACTGGACATACCCCGGATCAGTGGACACTCAAGGCCAATTGTTTTTGGTATTCCCAGGGTGACTTCATTTTTAACCCTTTGTGCGGATGAGAGGCGTTGTAGTCAGCAAACCATGCAGGCAATTGCATCATAACCGTTATCGCATCTGGCAACTGGTCTCGGCTTGCGAAACGATATTCCATGGTTTCCACGAGCAAATCTTGCACAATGACAGCTGTAATACCGCCTGTTGTAACGACATAACGCATGGCCTCCCGGTCACAACAGTCCAGGAAAGCTACACCTACTATGTCTTTGTTCCAGCACTTTATTTCGAATCCATCACTACACCAGCGCATATTCGATTTGAGCGTGACTATTTTCACTGCATGGCATCGTTCATCTGGACGACCAATATAACAATGCCACAACAAGTGATGCTCCTTCATCAGGCTATAAACCCTTTTCGGGTTGACCCGTTTTGGCAATAAGCGATTCAGTCTTGCAGTAATACGGCGATAGCCGTTACTACCTCGTTCACTACAGAGTTGACTTATGACTGGCAATAAACACATGTTCTCAGTCTTGTTATATCTCGCTGTTCGACCAGTGTGTTTGACGTCTCGACGCGCGATCAAATTGGAACGCAATACACCGAGGGCTGCAACAATGTGCGTCATTCGTTAATGTCCGGTTTCAATAAGGGCATGTGCAAGAGCCACTTTTTTTCCTTGGCAAGCTCCATGGCCTCTTTGAGGATTTCTGCTGCCATCGTTTTTCGACCTAGCAATCGCTCAAGCTCCCGAACTTTGTGCTGCAGCGCTTTGACTTCGTTTGCGATGATCACTGGCTGCCCTGAATGTATCGCTGAGGCGGCACCTTCTTTCATTAGTTTTTTCCATCTGAATAATAAGCTTTGTGAGAGCCCATTACGACGGGCGATCAATGACACTGTCATGCCGGGCTGCTCAGTTTCAGCAACCAATGCCAGCTTTTCCTGAAGTGAATAACGTCGTCGCCGTTCAACGCCAGCAATAACTTTGATGCTTTCCATACTGGACACAACTTTGCACTAGGTCTAGATATAGTGCTTAATTTTTCAAAAAGTATCCGGTTTAAATTAGTGCTACTTCAGATGCTAACAATTCTTCATGGGCTAAGTTGTTTATTATGTGCTTTCGAGTAGTTCTAATCTGAACGAAATGGGAAACTAAGAACTTAGATTTTGTTATTCAAATCCCGTAATTTCAAACTAACTCAGTAATGTGTATAAATTCAGGCCCTGCATGAACTTTTTACACACATCACCAAAAGATTTAGTGTTCAGTCAGGCTTGATGATGAGGACTTTAGCTTTTTATGGGCTTGTTTCACTTTGGTATATTGTTTGCTGATATGTACCAACATGCAATTCTGCATGGTTTATAAATAAAGAGAGGTCACTATGTCTCATGAAAAATATCAATCTTGTATAGATGCCTGTTACCGTTGCGCTACGGCTTGCGATCATTGTGCAGTATCATGTCTAGAAGAAAGTAATGTTTCCAAGATGGCAGATTGCATACGTATGGACTTAGACTGTGCTGATGTCTGTCGTTTTGCAGCAGCTGCGATGGCTCGTGGCAGTGATTTTGCAGCTCAGATTTGTAACCTTTGCGCCGAGATTTGTGAAAAATGTGCTGAAATTTGTGATCAGTATGAACACCAGCATTGTAAAGACTGTGCTAATGAGTGCAGAAGATGTGCTGAAGAATGCAGAAAAATGGCTGCATAATTAGTAAGTATGACAAACGCCTCATAATGAGGCGTTTGTCTTTTTTGATGCTATTCTCGTTTTAGTTTTAATCTCATCGAAGGAAATCAAAGCAAAACACTGCAGAAGAATTATTAGTTTTCCAACAACTTTAAATTGAATATAAGCCATTCTTTTCCGTACTTAAAAGCTTGCGCCCCACCTTAACGATTAGGCTGCTTGACTATACGAAGATATGGCTTAAGCGTCTTCCAGCCTTCAGGAAAGTGTTCTTTTGCCTCATCGTCTGATAAAGAAGGAACTATGATTACATCATCACCATTGCACCAGTTTGCTGGGGTAGCAACCTTATAGCCATCAGTTAATTGGATCGAGTCGAGCACCCGTAAAATTTCATTGAAGTTTCTGCCTGCACTTTTCGGATAAGTCAGCATCATCCTAACTTTTTTGCTCGGATCAATCAGAAATACAGAACGCACTGCCGAACTATCATCTTCTCCGGGATGTAACATATCGTAAAGCCGAGAGATTTGTTTATCTTCATCTCCAATAATCGGAAAGTTGACCGCGCAACCTTGGGTCTCCTCAATATCGCTGACCCAGGCTTTATGATCTTCTACCGAATCAACTGAAATAGCGATTACTTTACATTGCCGCTTGTCAAAATCTTCCTTCAGCTTGGCTGTCTCACCTAGTTCCGTGGTGCAAACTGGTGTGAAATCAGCTGGGTGGGAGAATAAGATGGCCCATCCGTCACCAATCCACTCATGAAAGTTAATATGGCCTTCAGTAGTATCTGCTTCGAAATCAGGGGCAGTATCGCCTAGATGTAGATTCATAATAATAGTCTCCTTGAGTTAAATTATAAAGTGGCGTAGACCGATGCTTCACCATTCATGATCGTATAAATCTCAAATGGTTCCTGCTTCTGCCCTGTCATACCGGGTGATCCTGACGGCATTCCCGGCAGGGATACACCACGGATCTCCGGCTGTTCATGTAAAAGCTTCTCAATTACGGTTACCGGCACATGACCTTCAACAGCATAGCCATCGACCAGCAGGGTATGACAACCTTGCAGATTTAGAGGTATAGCCTGTTCACGCTTAAATTGCTCTAAATCAGGACTTTCCACAACAGTCACATTAAAGTCATGTTGGCGTAGATAAGCCGCGTAGTCATCGCAACACTGGCAACCCGGATTTTTATATAAAGTTGCTTCAGCGGCTTCTGTAGCTCTCGTTGATTGCAATCCAGCGACTGTCAACAGTAGCAGACCCACAATAACTGGCATATATTGCCATTTGCTATATTTGTGATTACTCATCATAAATCTCTTTTTTTAGATTTGCTTAAAAACAGGAACTTTATTAGCGACAGGATCGCCAGGATCAAGGCAATAAACAGCAGCGCCAGAAATGCCATACATACCAGCATAAAGCCACCGTCCATCATGCCGAATTCCTCCATCATGCCGGGGTAAGTTTGCTCAACCGCCAATACAGTGTTTGAAAACAATGTCAGTAGTACCAATAAAAAAGAAAGCCTAAGTTTTTTCATGATTAATCTCCAAATATCAATAAACGTGTATTTGAGCTGCTAGGCGGCACGCGTGAGAAAGCCTTAGCAGCAACGGGAATAAATAATAAAGATCCAAAAACTTAAAGGATTCAAATATCATCCCTCTCGCATGTAAGATTACGGCACTTACTCAACCGCTCGGCGTGCTCTATAAGGTGTTTTTCCTGGTGGGCCACGCCGAATACTCTTGGCTTTGGCTTCAGGTTTCGACGGTTGGTCCACTTCAGTTTTGTGTTCCATGTAACGGCGGGGACCTTTCCCGAGTGGACCATACGGATGCTTATGTTTTGCCTCGACAGGTTGAGTAATTACTTTGTCAGAATTTGTCGATGAGCTGCGTGAAGTGTCAGCATTGACAATACTGTAAGACATCGTCAATAAAATAGCTAAGAACATTCCAGCCCAATATTTAAACTGTGTTTTCATGGTTATTTACCTCGAGTTAATGGGTGCAAGACCCAGTTTTCCTATTCTTTTAGACAATTATTTTTAATCGCTCATTCCGTAGTGTGTGCATTAATTAATGCAGAGCTGATTTTTTAATCAGCCCTGCATATTGTCAGTTACTTGACTTCAGTGATGACATAACCTTGTTCTACTTTCATAAACTCGAAATCAACAGTTTCTCCCACCTTAAGCTTAGTGAGTAAAGCCTCATCTTTAACTGAGAATCCCATGGTCATGGCCGGCCAGCTGAGGCTTTCAACCGGTTCATGAGCCAAAGTTACTTTTTTTGAGCTGGCATCGACTTTAGTAACGGTGCCTTTAGCGGAATGGGTGATCTGTTGATCCGATGTCTCCGCTTTTGGAGCCATGTTCTCCATATCCTCATGATTCATGTTCTGCTCCGCTAATATCGACGTTGCCGAAAAGGACAGAATGATCGTCAAAGAACTTACTAATAATTTTTTCATTTTAATTTTCTCCAGTGCGTTAAAAAATAAAAAACCTCGGTCAAAGCACGTTAAATGACCCGGCGTGATTCATCACTCGTTATTTCCTTGTGATTGAATTGGTTGTTTTTCGTCTGCCGCTGTGCACGCGTTTTATGAATCAGTAGATAAATCACCGGAATCACCAACATCGACAGCAGTGGTGCCGTCACCATGCCACCCACCATTGGCGCAGCAATGCGCTGCATCACCTCACTACCAGTGCCGCTGCCAAACATAATTGGTAGCAGGCCAGCAAGGATAACGGTCGCGGTCATGGCCTTGGGTCTAACCCTGAGCACGGCGCCTTCACCGATGGCATCAAGCAGATCAGCTTCCGTTCCTTTTTGTTCATCCAACCGTTTTTGCCAAGCTTGCTTTAGATAGAGCAGCATGATTACGCCAAACTCGGCGGCTACCCCGGCTAAAGCGATAAAGCCGACCACACTCGCCACCGACAAGTTGTGTCCCAGCAGATATAGCAGCCAGATGCCGCCAACTAAAGAAAATGGCAAAGTCACCATTAGCAGCAATGCTTCGCCAAAATTCTTAAACGTGAGGTAGAACAAAACAAAGATGATAAGCAAAGTGAAAGGCACCACCAGCTTGAGCTTGGCAGTGGCGCGCTCAAGATACTCAAATTGCCCGGACCAGGTAATTGAATAGCCGGTCGGCAAATCAATGTGCTCGGCGACGGTTTGCTGCATCTCCGCTACTGCAGATCCCAAATCCCGATCCCGAATATCGACATACACAAACCCCGCTAATCGCGAGTTCTCACTTCTTACCATGGGTGGACCATCACTGACACTAATATTCGCGACGTCTGACAGTAATAGTTGCTGACCGCGAATAGTCACGATAGGCAATGTTCGTAGTGAGGCCAGTGAATCGCGGATCTCCCGGGGATAGCGAACGTTAATCGGAAAACGCTCAAGGCCTTCCACCGTTTCGCCAATTTTAATGCCGCCCACAGCCGAACTGATAATCAACTGCACATCATTAATATTAAGGCCATAACGCGCCGCGGCATCACGTTTAATATCAACATCGACGTAACGACCACCGGTGAGGCGCTCAGCAAAAACACTGGTGACCCCAGGTACATCTTTGAGGACTTTTTCAATGTCGCCAGCAATGCCATCAATAACGTTTAAGTCTTCCCCCAAAACTTTTACGCCCACAGGACTCTTGATACCGGTAGCCAGCATATCAAGTCTGTTACGAATCGGTGGTACCCAGATATTGGTCAGGCCAGGCACCTTCACTGTCCGATCTAATTCGGCGATCAATTTTTCTTTGGTCATACCCGGCCGCCACTCTTCACGGGGTTTGAACTGAATGGTAGTTTCAAACATAACCAGTGGCGCAGGATCAGTTGCCGTATCCGCACGTCCGGCTTTGCCATAGACGGTTTTTACCTCCGGCACGCTTTTGATCATTCGATTAGTCTGCTGTAACAATTCGGCTACTTTACCGGCAGATAGACTGGGTAAAGCACTGGGCATGTAAAGCAGATCCCCTTCGTCCAGAGGCGGCATAAACTCACTGCCGATATGTTGTAAAGGCCATAAACTTGTCAGTAACAATGCGCTGGCGACCACTAAGGTCATCTTTGGAAACTTCAGTACGCCTGCCAATACAGGTCGATATAAAGCAATTAAAAAGCGGTTCAACGGATTCGCTTTTTCTGCGGGAATTTTGCCCCGAATGAGGTAGCCCATTAGGACCGGAATAAGTGTTACAGCAAGACCCGCTGCTGCAGCCATCGCATAAGTCTTAGTAAATGCCAGCGGTGAAAACAGTCGGCCTTCCTGAGCTTCTAAGGTGAAAATAGGGATAAAAGACAACGTAATAATCAGCAAAGAAAAGAATAGCGCGGGGCCCACCTCGACGGCAGAATCACCAATCACCTTCCAGCGACTTTCACCTTCAAGCTTTAACCCGGGATGTTTTTCATGCCATCGTTCTAAATGTTTGTGAGCATTTTCGATCATCACCACCGCTGCATCGACCATGGCGCCAACAGCAATCGCAATACCACCTAGGGACATGATATTCGCGTTGATCCCCTGCCAGTGCATGATAATAAAAGCCATCAAGATCCCCAGAGGCAGCGACACAATAGCCACCAAGGCTGAACGTAGATGGAACAGGAAAATAAGACACACCAATGCCACAACAATAAATTCTTCAACAAGCTTTTCATTAAGATTATGGACAGCTCGCTCTATCAAGCCTGAGCGATCATAAACCGGAACAATTTCCACACCCTCGGGCAAACTCTTTTGCAAAGTTTTCAGTTTGTCTTTCACAGCAGCAATGGTGGTCAAGGCGTTCTTGCCAGAGCGCATCACGATGATGCCGCCCACCGCTTCACCGACACCGTTGAGCTCGCTGATAGCCCTCCGAATTTCAGGGCCAATTTGAATATGCGCGACATCGCCCAAAGTCACCGATATACCGGCATCAGTGGTGAGTAAGGGAATTGATTGAAAATCTTCTAAGCTTTGCAAATAACCGGAGGCGCGCACCATATATTCCGCTTCGCCCATCTCCAGCACTGCCCCGCCGGTCTCTTGATTACCATTATTGATAGCCTCAATCACGCGGGAGAGCGGTATGCGATAAGCCGCTAATTTGTCCGGATCGACCACCACCTGATATTGGCGCACCATGCCGCCAACAGTCGCGACCTCTGCCACATTGGCGACGGTTTTCAGCTCAAATTTAAGAAACCAATCCTGCAAGGCACGCAGTTGTGAAATATCCTGAGTACCGGATTTATCTACCAAAGCATACTGATAGATCCAACCCACACCGGTGGCATCCGGACCGATTGAGGAACTTGCCGTATCCGGCAGCCTTGACTGCGCCTGATTAAGGTATTCCAGCACCCGACTGCGGGCCCAATACAGATCGGTACCCTCTTCGAACAAGACATAGACATAGCTATCGCCGAAGAATGATAAACCACGAACCACTTTGGCACCGGGCACCGATAACATGGTCGTGGTTAATGGATAAGTCACCTGATCCTCGACCAATTGTGGTGCTTGTCCCGGCCAGCTCGTTTTAATTATCACCTGAACATCCGAGAGATCAGGCAGCGCATCCAGCGGCGTGCGTGATAACGATACTAAGCTCCAGGCAAGCATCATCAGCGTCGCCAATAACACCAGAAAACGGTTGTCGATCGACCAACGTATGAGTCTAGCAATCATTTTGCACCTTCCATTTCAGTCTCGGCTGACAAAGGCTGCAGGTCGATAATTTTAGGTGCCGAGCCTTTTTCTAAGCGAAACTCAATTGCTATTTGCTCGCCCACTGTTAGCCCATCAGGATCCAGCGAGGATGACAATTCAAAGTCCATGGTCATGCCCGGCCAATTTAAGCTGGGAATATCTGGATGGGTCAGCGTCAAAATCTGCCTGTCTATAGCTTCGATTTTTGCCTGCGTCTCATGACTCTCCATTGCCATTTCAGGAGCTTTTGAGAGCGGTTGAAACTCAACAATCAATGGCGCCGCGCCTTTTTCTAAACGAAAGGCAATTTCAATTTGCTCACCCACCGTCAGTTCATCTGGATTGAGTGATGACGAAAGTTCAAAGTCCATGGTCATACCCGGCCACTCCAGGGTGGGAATATCTGGATGGGTCAAAGTCAATATCTGCCCGTTTATGGCTTCGATTTGTGCCTCGGTCTGATGAGTCTCCATTGTCATCTCAGACATTGAATGGTCATCGGCTTTCGACGTGTTATCGTCACTTAGTCGGGCTTCAACACCTCTCAGGCTGGCTTCTGAATCCACCAAAAACTGACCTGATACCACAACCCGTTCACCTTCCTGCAGTCCTTGCTGGATTTGGGTTTTATCATCAGTTACGCGTCCGGTTATGACTTCAACCGGGCGAAAACTGCCGTTATCGAGTGCCAGCATGATTAAGGTGCGTTTGCCCGTTCGGATAAGCGCTTCGGTTGGCACCATCAGCGCATCGTTAATTTGTTTGCCTGCCAACTGCATATTGACGAACATACCCGGCGCCAATTCACCCTGTGGATTGTCCAACACCACACGCGCCTTAAGGGTGCGTGTTGTAGGGTTCACTTCCGGTAATAATCTTTGTATTTGACCTCTAAATTGTTTGCCGGGAAAAGCCGGGCTGCTGGCGGTGATGGGATCACCAGGGTTGAGTAACGCAATCTGACTCTCCGGTACCTCAGCATTCGCCCAGACGGGGTCTAATCCATTAATACGCATCAATGTGGAACCGGTTGATATGGTCATGCCTTCGCGGGCAACTAATTCTGTGACGACGCCATCAATGGGGGCGGTAATAATCAGCTGCGTTTGAAGTCTGCCGGTGCTTTTTACCTGACGGATTTGTGCTTCGCTCATCCCCACTTGGCGCATGCGGGCAATTGAGGCTGCTATCAGTTCATCTAATCCTTCTCCTTGCATATTGTTAAGAGCCAGAAATTCTTCTTGTACGGCCACCCAGTCAGGTACATAGATAGCCAAAAGCGGCTGGCCTTTATTGACCTGCTCCAGGGTGGCCTTTACGAAAAGTTTTTCCACATAACCCAGAGCACGGGCTTGAACATTCACTTCCTCGCGCTCGTTCCATGCAATAGCGCCTACCGCTGTCACCTGCGTCGCTATGTCCTGTTTGGTTACCAAAGCCGTCCGTATGCCAATATTTTGTTGTAGGCGGGAGTTAATGCTAACGCCGGGCTCATCGGTTGCACTCTCACCACCCGCGCTACCCTTATAAACTGGCACCAGCATCATATCCATATAGGGTGACTTACCTGGCGTCTCGAATTTATTGCCGGGGACCATCGGATCTTGGTAAAAAAGAATCTTTTGGCCCGTGACCGGATCAATATCACCGGCTTTAATCCCAGCGTCCATATGACGACGAGTCGCCTCTTCGCCTTCAGCAATATTCCAGTTTGAAGGGTCTTCGGTAGACTTGGCGGTATCAGATATGTCCTCTGACACCGCTTTAGACATATCCATCCCCTGGCGCATTCCCCACTGATAAACGGCATAGCCAATCAGTAGCATCATCCCGACTGTTAATAAAAATAAAAAGATGTATTTACGATTCATTATTTGAACTCCATGACGCGGGACGTAGGGATTTGTGCATTCTCGGGTAATATCAGATATTCCAATGTGGCCCAAAGCGCTGCGGTTTCCATCTCGATCCGCAGTTTTTCTATACGCGTAGCAATTTCCATTTTTCGAGCATCAAGGGCTGTCACTAACTCGCCCTTACCGCCCCGATATTCAGCCAGTGCCGCATCGGTATGCTGCTTGGCAAGCGGGATCAAAGCCGCTTCATAGTCACTGAGCCTGACTAAATTACTTTTCCATGTGTCAAGCCAGCGCTCTGTTTCAGCGATATGTTCCCGAGTCATTTCCTCACGTTCAGCTCGCACCTGGTCCGCTTGGGCCAATTTGGCGGCTACCACCCGATCCTGGCGGTTCTCCTGATTCCATTGCAGCGGCACGCTGACACCAATCGAAATCATGTCCGAAAAACCTGAACTTCGTTCGCCATACATTACTGACCAAGTCCAATCAGCTTGCTTCTCTTGACGTGCGGCCTTAGCTTCAGCCATTGCAACCGCCTCCTCAGCCTTCAATACAGCAATATCTGGATGTTCACTTACCTGATGATATAAATGCTGAGTGTCGAGCGGAGACTGAGTAATGTCAGGCGCAGCGTGTAAAGAGATATTGTTAATATCCCCGACCCAACGCGATAGCGTTGTTTTGGCATTATCAAGGCGCGCTTGAGCTTGATAAATACGATCCTGGATTTCTGCGACAGTCGATCTGGCTAGAAAAATATCGGATTGTGGACCGGTGCTACCACGATAGGCAGCTTCAGCAGACTGAACTTGTAAGCTTGCCTCTTGCTGCTGGCGTGTTAATAGTTCCAACATTTGCTGCTGGTAATAAACATCAAACCAGGCCAATGCAGTGTTTTGGCGAATTTCAGTAAGTGTCAGTTTTTTAGTTATCTGCGCCTTATCTGCTTTACGTTCAAACACGTTGGCACGGGCATGGCGCTTGGCTTCACGGGTATATGTCTGAGAAATGCCAATATTGCGAGAGGTCATAAAATCTTCCGTAAGGCTATAAGCCATGGGACCATTGACTGGCAGGTTATTTACAGATAACTCCAGCATGGGATCGGGAAGTTGACCGGCTTCAATGGCCAGCTCTTGGGAGGCTTGCGCTGCAGCATCTTGCGCTAACAAGGCCTGAGAGCGTTGCTCAGCGAGATGCAAAGCGTTTTGCAAGCTAAGTGACTCGGCTTGTGGTTGCGCTATTACCGCAGTTGCAAAACTGGCAATAAATAAGGCGACAAAGCCGAGCCAATATATTCGCCATAATTTTGGCAAATATCTTTTGAGCACAATGGCTCTGGTGAATAGGTTTGACATGAGCTGGATCCGATGTAGTCAAAGGCGTTGGAGCAAAAGCAACGCAGATGTTTCAAGCATGGAACTAAGTAGCAGCTTGAAACACTACGGGAATAATGGGATCAGCTTAAGGTTGGCGGGCGCCAGAGATCAGTAGGTGCTGCGTTAGGCACGAACGCTATGCTGGTTAGTGCCCTACTTCTATCAGTAGAAATTAAATTCCATGATGGAACAGAAAAAAACATGACTACATTAGAGATGCTGCAATCTTGATCTGCTTTACAGGATTGACCCGTTTTAGCGGCCATCACGGCATCATTACAGCAGTCTGGCATATCGGCATGGTCCATCGTGGCCATGCTGCCATCTTCTTCCATTGGGCAATTTGTCTCATAGCTATGCGCATAGCTGGCGTTGGCAAAAGCCAAGGCGAAACAAAGAAAAAATAAATTTATTATGCGCATTAAGTCTAAGAATACTCTTTTACAGTCAGTTTGTAAATATTATTGACCAAAAGTGCTGGTGAAGGTTCAACAAATACTCTGTTATTAAAACGATAAAGTTTATTTCTTTATAATTTAACCAGCCGCAACCGCAGTGCATTCATGATAACGCTCACAGATGAAAGTGACATAGCAGCCGCTGCAAAAATTGGCGACAGCAATATGCCGAAAAACGGATATAAAATCCCAGCGGCAATCGGCACCCCGGCAGAATTGTAAATGAAAGCAAAAAACAGGTTTTGTCTGATATTGCGCATAGTTGCTAAAGATAAACGGCGGGCTTCAACAATACCCATCAGGTCACCTCGCAACAAAGTAATTCCGGCACTTTCAATCGCCACGTCGGTGCCGGTGCCCATGGCAATGCCAACATCCGCCGTTGCCAGCGCAGGCGCATCATTTACCCCGTCACCAGCCATCACCACAATCCGGCCTTCATCTTTAAGGCGCTGAATAATTTTGCCTTTGTCTTCCGGCAGAACTTCTGCTTCTACTTCATCAATATTCAGCTTGCGGGCAACGGCTTCGGCCGAGGTACGATTATCACCGGTTAGCATAACGATCCGGATACCGTCTTTTTGCAGCGCCGAAATGGCCGCTTGAGTGGTTTCTTTAACCGGATCGGCAATAGCAAGTAAGCCAGCGACTTTGCCAGCCACTGCGGCAAAAATCACGGTAGCGCCATCCCCGCGAAGCGTATCAGCTTCATTGTCAAAGTCTGCGGTATCAACAGCTTCTGCTTCCATAAGCAGTCGATTTCCCAATAAAACCCGCTGGCCATCAATCGAACCCGTGACCCCTTTACCATTAGAGGAATCGAAATCTTCAGCATCGGGCAGCTTAAGATCCATTGCCCTGGCCTTTTCTAAAATAGCGTGGGCCAATGGATGTTCACTGCCTTTTTCAAGGCCACCTGCATAACGCATCAGCTCAGCTTCGCTGAGTCCATTCGCTGTAACTAGCTTCGTGACCTGCGGTTTGCCCTCAGTCAGGGTACCGGTTTTATCGATGACAACCGTATCGACCTTTTCCATACGCTCCAGCGCTTCTGCATCGCGGATCAGCACACCACTTTGCGCACCCCGGCCGACACCAACCATAATGGACATAGGGGTTGCCAGACCTAACGCACACGGGCAGGCAATAATTAAGACGCTAACCGCTGCAATCAGACCAAAAGCCATTGGTGGCGCCGGGCCGAAAAATGACCAAACGATAAAAGCGATAACGGCTATAACGATAACGACCGGGACAAACCAACCCGCCACTTTGTCTGCTAATCCCTGAATGGGTGCACGGCTGCGCTGGGCATTAGCTACCATCTGTACAATCTGAGACAGCATCGTATCCCGGCCAACCTTGTCAGCTCGCATAATAAAGCTGCCTTGCTGATTAATACTGCCACCGATGACTTGATCGCCAGACCTCTTACTGACCGCCAATGGCTCACCCGTCACCAGCGACTCATCGACATTGGAGTTACCCTCAAGCACCTCACCATCCAATGGTACCTTGTCCCCCGGACGTACCCGAAGGCGGTCACCAACCTTGACCTCGTCAAGAGATACATCGGACTCACCACCCTCATCGTCCAGCTTCCTGGCCGTCGCGGGTGCCAGATCAAGTAAGGCCTTAATTGCGCCGGAAGTCTTCTCCCGCGCTCTCAATTCCAATACCTGTCCCAACAGCACCAAAACAACGATGACTGCAGCCGCTTCGAAATAGACAGCAACAGAACCATCCGCCTGACGGAAGGCATCTGGGAAAATCTGCGGCATCAGGGTTGCCACCAGACTGTAGATCAGCGCCACACCAGTACCAATGGAAATCAGCGTAAACATGTTCAGGTTCCGGCTCACTATAGATTTCCATCCCCTGACGAAGAAAGGCCAACCGCACCAAGCGACTACTGGCGTTGCCAGAACTAATTGAATCCAATTGGATAACTGCGGCGCTATAAGGCGGTCGAGCCCGATAATATGGCTACCCATTTCGAGTATTAACACTGGCAATGCCATTATCAAACCGATCCAGAATCGGCGGGTCATATCCGTGAGCTCTTCAGAAGGCCCATCATCCAAATTGACTTGCTCAGGTTCTAGGGCCATACCACAAATGGGGCAATCACCAGGGCCCTGCTGTCGAATTTCTGGATGCATGGGGCATGTATAGATCATGCCCGGTGTTGCCGGTGACTCCTGATGTTGCTGACCACCGAGATATTGTTCCGGTTTTTCATCAAACTTGGACTGGCAACGTGCCGAGCAGAAGTACCAAGTCTTAGTCTCATACTGGCTTTGATACTTCGCAGTATGTGGTTCCACCGTCATACCGCAGACAGGATCTTTGACAGTATGCTCTTCGTGAACTTGGTTGCCATTTCTATGGACATGTTGATGTTCAGTCATCTTGGTTTCTCATTTTGTCTGTAGTCCAGCTCGAAAACGCAATAAAATAGAGTAATAGAAGATTGGCGATTGGAATAAGTATTAGAACACCCAACCAACCCGGATAACCCGTGCGCTGACAAATTCGCCAGACAGGGATCACAACAACGATTGCGAACATCAACATCCAAAGCCAATGCCCTGCCCACATATTATTAGTCATCATGCTACTGCCCTCCACGTCAAATATTGTCATTAATGGTGATGATGGGATTCCTGATTACCGGGCTGCTCGGATGCAGCGGATCTTTTCAGGAAAATCTGCTCAGCAACTGCGATAACAATCATCGTAACAACCGCCACACCAATCACAAACGGATCAGTATTCAGCTTAACCCAGACAAAACCACCCAATGCCAGTAAATCCAGCAGAATGGCTGTCGCTGGCACCCATCGATTAGCTTTTATGTCTTCACGCAGATAGCGAAGAACGCCCCAATGAATGGCAATGTCCATAATCAGGTAAAACACGATACCAAGCGCGGCAATCCGGGACAGATCAAAAAATGCTGTCAGGATCAGTCCCAGAACCACAGTGTATACCAACGTGTGCTTTTGAATACTACCGGGCATGCCGAAATGACGGTGTGGCACCAGTTTCATTTCCGTCAGCATTGCCAGCATTCTTGAGACTGCAAAAATGCTGGCTAGAATACCGCCGGCAGTCGCCATCATGGCAATAGCGACCGTAAACCACACACCATATTCACCCAATGCCGGGCGCGCTGCTGCAGCAAGAGAATAGTCCTGTGTTTTGATGATTTCAGCCAGCGACAAATTGCTTGCCACAGCAAAACCGACCAAGCTATAAATCACCACACAAGCGGCGATGGAAATAACGATGGCGCGACCCACGTTTCGTTTAGGATCTTTTACCTCCGAACCGCTGTTGGTAATGGTGGTAAAGCCCTTAAACGCTAATATCCCGAGTGCTGTTGCGCCAAGAAAGTTACTGAAGGTCCCTGCTTCTCCTGGGCTTGTGAAATCGACTGAAATGCTATCGGCGATCCAAACCCCTACCAATCCGATAACAAGGATGCCCACGATTTTCAAAACACCAATAAAAGAGGCGACGCCTTGGATCAATCGATTACCTGATAGATTAATCAGAAAGGCTGCCAGGATAAGTGACACCCCGAGAATGGGCACCATCATGCCGCTCTGGTCCCCACCAAAAAGTTGCATGGTATAAGAACCAAATGTGCGCGCGAGAAAGCTCTGGGCGATCACCATTGAAAAATACATCAGCAAAGCATTAAATGCTGTTGGTAACCTGTCTCCATAAGCTTTATGCAAATACATGCCAATGCCACCTGCAGAGGGATAAGCGTTAGAGATCTTGATGTAGGAATAGGCACTAAAGCTGACGATTACTGCTGCAGCGAGAAAAGCCAGCGGGAACAGCGCCCCAGTCATCTGCGCCATCTGCCCGGTAAGCGCAAAGATACCAGCACCAATCATAACCCCGGTACCGAGCATAACTGTTCCCGCTAAAGTGAGGCTTCCCTCTTTATAATGCGTTGATCTGTCCTCTTTGTTAGCCATTAACTCTCCCCCTTCAGTCTTGCTAATTTTGCAATTCTAATTAAAACCACATCCGAACCCCGGCAACAAAACCAGTTTCGATTTTATCGCCCCCCTCATCAGCGATTTGGTTAGCCTTTTGACCCAAGGCCCGGCTCCAATAAACACCTATGTAAGGCGCAAACTCTCTAGAGATTTCATAGCGATAACGCAATCCTATTCGAACATCGTTGAATCCACTGGGGCGATCGAACGCTTGGGCATCTGTGAGTCCAGCAGAAACTTCCAAGCGTGGCTGTAAGTACGAAACTTGACTGAGCCGTATGTCGTATTCGGCTTCAAGTGATGCTGCTATGTCGCCATCCTCATTAATGGTAAGTGAATTATCCATTTCAAATCGATAGGGAGCCATGCCAAACAGGCTAAATACTAAATAGTGTTCACGATCTACATCCGATGCCATTGACCCACGAAGTCCAACGCCGCCCTGTATTTCCCAAAAAGGAGCAATTAACCGGCTCGCCAACACCTCCGTACTTTCCAGTTCAGTGGGTTCACCATCATTTTGTTTATTCTCACCTTCACTTTTAAAATAAACCCGATTTGTGTCGCCACCGTACCAAGCCAACATATCCCAGACGATTAGGTTCTCATTGTTGTCTGTACGGGTGAATTCCAGCCGATCAAATAAAACCTGCCCGGTTCGGTAAGACTCAATGGGTTCGGGCCAATGATCCTCAGCGTGATCGGCAGAGACCGTGGTGCTCATTCCTAAAAAACCGAGCATTGTCATGGTTGTAAGTTTGTTCATATCATCTCCTTATCTGACCCTGACAACTCGAAACATCCCCGCCTTCATGTGATATAGAAGATGACAATGGAAAGCCCAACTGCCGGGCGCATCGGCACTGATTTGTAATGAAACGACCTCACTGGGTTTGATACTGATAGTGTGCTTTCGAGGACGGGGATATTGGCCATTTTCAAGTTCCATCCACATGCCATGCAGATGAATCGGATGATCCATCATCGTGTCGTTTACCATTATCAAACGTAGACGCTCACCATGATGAAACTCAACTGGCCCATCGACTTCAGTGTATTTCACACCATCAAAAGACCACATATATTTTTCCATATTACCGGTGAGATGCAGCTCGATGTCACGCTCCGGCTCCCTATCATCAGGCCATGGGTGAGCACCAATAAGGTCACCATAGACCAGAACTCGATGGTCGACATTTTCGAGGCCAATACCCGGCTCATTTAGACGGCTGACTGGGTTTCTGGCAATCATGGCAGCACCGGGACCATGCCCACCTGGCGCGTGTTCAATGCCAAGATCGGGCGCCGAAGGTCGCTGTTGCGTCGCGACCTTATGCCCAGCATGGCCCCCGGCCATTTCTTGATTGTCATCCATCCCAAGTTGATCTTCATTGGTAGGTTTTATGTCCATCCCATCCATTTCATGGCTCATCCCCATGGCCGCCATCCCTCGCTCTGGTACCGGTCGCAATTCAGGCACTGGGGCTTCCTGCCCTAATTCTGTTGCGAGCGTACCCCGCACATAACCACTACGATCCATGCTTTCCGCAAAAAGCGTATAAGGACGATCGTTTTTCGGCGTTACAATGACATCGTATGTCTCAGCCACCCCAATTCGAAATTCATCTACCGTAACAGGCTTGATCGGCTGGCCGTCTGCAGAGACCACCGACATCTCGAGACCCGGAATGCGAAAATCAAAAAACGTCATGGCAGAGCCGTTTATAACTCTTAGACGAATTTTTTCTCCTGGCTTGTAAAGTGCCGTCCAGTTAGTCGAATTATCGCGACCATTCATCAGATAGGTATAGGTAGAGCCGGTCACATCCAGAAGATCGCGCGCGCTCATGCGCATTTCGTTCCACATGGACCGCTCTTGCCATGTTTTCGCAAGCCCTTGTCGACGAATATCGTCGAAAGTGTCACCCAAGGTTCGCTGCTGGTAGTTGTAATAACCCTCGGCTACCTTGAGATTTCGGAACACCTCGTCTGGATCTTCAAAGGTCCAATCACTCAGGATAATCACATGTTCCCGATCTGCGCCAATATCACCATCCGCCGGGTCAATTACAAGTGGCCCTAAATGACCTAACTGTTCCTGCAATCCCGAGTGGCTGTGATACCAGTAAGTCCCACTTTGCTGAACATCATATTCGTAATGATATGCCTCTCCAGCCTTGATCCCCGGAAAACTGACGCCAGGCACACCATCCATATTTTCTGGCAAAATGATTCCATGCCAGTGGATAGACGTAGACTCATCCAACGCATTGCTAACGTGTAACTTGGCTCGTTGTCCTTCTTTCAGCCTTATAAGTGGTCCGGGCATACTACCGTTGATAGTAATCGGTCTAGCAATCCGTCCAGCAACATTCATATCTTCACGGCGAATATGCAGATCGACCACATTCTGCGTATTAATAACATCACCATAGCTTCGACCCAGTGGATAAGCCCATGCCGGCGCCATTTTGGCTAAAACAAGGGCTGATGCTGTCCCAATGGCAGATTTAATAAAGCGTCTACGATTCTCTTCAATTGAATTTGCCATGGAATTCGTCTCCTAACAAAATTGGATTTAATAAAACGTAAGCCTGTATTGCACACTACCGTCAATGATTACGGGAACTTGAAGATCCCTGAGCCGAAAGAATCTGGTATTGCTCGGGTGATAATTCAGGAAGTCGCTGCAAGAAAGCGACTAGATTCCAAATTTGTTCGTCTGTATGGCCCGCCCCCCAAGCAGGCATACCAGAAGCCTTAATACCATGTTTGATAATCCAAAAATATTCTCTGGCTTGGACTACTTTTGGCTCATCATGGCCTGAATGATTCAACGTCAAATTAGGTGGTTCAGGATACAGTCCCAAAGTGAAATCTGAATTCATTTTGTCTGGCACAAGATGACACCCTGCACACATAGCAGCATAATCTGAACCACCACGAAGTAATCGTGCTGGTATATCAAGATCGGCTGGCACCTCAATATTCTGAGCAGCCCTACTGATGGAGCGTTCACGTAAGGTTTCTAATGCCCAGTACGTAAGCTTTGTGTGCTTACTGTCAGCCCCCATCGGGTAATAGCCTGAATAAATGAACCCTAATCCAGCCAATACCACCATACCTGATACAAATGCAATACACATAAAGCATTTCAAGAACTTTAAAGATGACATATTAATCACTCCGTTATAACAGCCAGCTGTAATTAATGTTGATGCTCAGCAGGTTTATACGCATCTGCCTCCATATCATGGCTAGAATGACCGTCTTCAGACGCTGCTTCATCTTGAGGCATGCATTTCTGCATCATGGCTTGCATGACTGGATCATTCATATCTATTTTAGAATGATCCATATCTTTCATGGCTGCACAGTTAGGTGCTTGTCCCTTGTTAATATGCTCTTCAGGGCTATGAGCTTGAGCAGATAGAGCCAACATTAATGCTGGCAAGGCAACAAAATATGACAAAAATTGACGTTTCATGAGTCGACTCCTAGGTCGTGATAAATTTATGAATAATTTGATTAAAACCAGAATCTGAGACCAACCACGTAGCGTGTGTCACTGGTATCTTCTCCGTTTGCTCTTGAGAAGTCAGCGGTATCACCAAACTGCTCGCTCCACTCGACACCCACATAGGGAGCAAATTGCCGCGTGAATTCATAGCGTAGTCTCAGGCCTATTGAGGCATCTGATAAACCGCTTCCTAAGCCATTAACGTCATCATCCTTGCCATAGGCCGTGAGTTCAGCCCGGGGTTGTAAAATCAAGCGTTGCGTAAGAAGAAATTCATATTCCGCTTCCAGCGACAATGCCGTACGCCCACTGTCCCCCAAATAAGCAGTCAAATCGAGTTCAAACCAGTAGGGAGCAATCCCCTGAATACCGAAGGCAACCCATTCACGGTTTTTGCCTTCATCATAATGGTCAAGCCGAACGCCCAGTTGCGTGTCAAAAAAGGTGCTGATTGCATGACTCCACAGCAGATCTGACTGACTCTCCTCAAGCGTACCGTCGACCACATCGCCTTCAAGTTTGGCTGTAAATCGATTGTAGGTAGTTCCATACCAGCCCTGGAGGTCAAATATTGCAGTGTCGCTGCTCGCATCATATTCTAAGCGGTCACCTAAAATTGCCCAGAAATAATGTTCATCTGCTAATTTCAAAAGGCGTTTTTCTGACAACGAGTACGGACCTTCAGTCAGGGTAAAACCACCTGAATAAGCATGCGGATCCCGTGCGTCTGGCGGCGCTTGGTCACTACCCATTTGCATACCAGAATGATCCATGCTTTCCATGTCATCCATTGCCATGCTTGAATGATCCATTTCTTGCATATTGCCAGTTTCATTCTGCATCCCCGTTTCAGTGTCAGCTCCATGATTTGCATGCTCAGATGTCGTTTGCTTAGTTGCATCATGGTCTTGGTGAGAATCATCGGATTGCGCCCAGACCGGTCCAGTGGCTAAAGACAATGAACACGCAAAGATAATCTGCTTCAACGCATATGAACGGCAATGATTTTTCATGACACCACCACTTCGCGGAACATGCCCGCATCCATATGAAATAATAAGTGGCAATGCCAAGCCCAACGCCCCAGATCATGAGGTGTTGTCAGAAAACTGATGCGTTGTGCAGGTTGCACCGGTATGGTGTGCCGGCGTACCAGCATATTGCCTTGGTCATCTTCGAGATCACTCCACATGCCGTGCAAATGCATGGGATGCGTCATCATGGTGTCATTTTGCAGAATGATTCGTATACGTTCATTGTGAGGCAAATGTACCGGTGTACTTTTACCAAATTCCAGCCCATCAAAAGACCAGCTGTATCGCTCCATATTACCGGTAAGGTGCAGTTCGAATTCGCGGATTGGCACCCGTGTATCATTAAGAACACCGTCCACGGAACGAAGATCTGACAAAGTGAGTACCCGCCGGCCATTGTCTCTCAAGCCAACACCTGGATCATTCAGATTCGTATTCGGCATATCAACCCGCATATCTACGGATGGGCCATATTCACTGCGAGCGTGGTTCACTTTTTGTGAAGGTGTCGCCAATGGATTCTGACTCATGCCATGCTGGCTATGATCCATCGCCATATCACTGTGATTCATCTCAGAGGGATTCATGGTGCTCTGCTCAGAACCATGACCACTGCCATGGTTCATCTTACCCATCATATCGGACATCGTAAGCCACTTAACCGGGTCCAGCGCCGGAACATCATCAGTTAGTCCTTCATGTATGGCCAGCGTCCCCCGAGCATAACCGGTGCGATCCATACTCTGCGCAAAGATGGTATGCGCGTCATTTTGTGGCGCAACCATGACATCGTAAGTCTCGCCGGGACCAAAGCGGAACTCATCGACACTAACCGGTTGTACGTTCTGACCGTCGGTCTGAACGACCGTCATTTTCAGACCAGGAATACGGACATCATAAAATGTATTACTGGCGCCATTAATGAATCGCAGCCTGACCCGCTCACCGGGTTGGAACAGTCCCGTCCAGTTGCCCGCCGGCGTTGTGCCATTCATCAGATAAGTTAACGTCGCAGAGGATAAATCGGCCAGATCGGTCGGGTTCATTCGCATTTGGTTCCACATTTGTCGTTTTTCAAATGCGCCCATCAATCCCAGCTTTGAGACATCACTAAAAAAGGATGGCACGGTAGGCTGATTATAGTTATACACATCGCTCTCAACCTTCAGTTTCGAAAAAACTGCCATGGGATCTTCGTCCGTCCAATCAGACAGCTGCATCACGTAGTCACGGTCCGCGTCTAGATGGCTTTGTTCAACAAGAGATTGACCCTCACGCGGTTCAATTATTAATGCACCATACATACCGGTCATTTCCTGAAAACCGCTATGCGAGTGATACCAATAGGTGCCACTTTGTTGAAGTTTGAATTGGTAAACGAACGTCTCACCAGGTTCTATGCCCTGGAAGCTAATACCGGGCACACCATCCATTTGATACGGCAGGATAATCCCATGCCAATGAATGGAGGTAGCTACTTTGAGTCGGTTTATTACCCGGATGGTGACCTCATCACCCTCACGTAATCGCAGGGTCGGCGCCGGAATGGAGCCATTAATTGTTGTTGCCATACGCGTGACACCAGTGAAATTAACAGGTGATTGGTCGACAACCAACTCAATAGTTTGGCCAGTTAAGACTGGAGCAGTACCTCTGTAGGCAAGCTGCTTCGAATTGTCCATAGCATACAATAAGCCTGGGAAGCTTGCCAGCACACCACCAGCGGCTATGCCATGTACGAATCGCCGGCGCGTTGGATTAAAAGTAGATATAGGATTTATAGGTAACTTCAATGTCAACACTCCAATACAACAATTTTTATGAAAGGTTAACTTTTCGTCCCTGTCATCCGGATGACCAAAACATTACAAAAACGTAATCCTTGTGTAATCCTGTAGTCGTTATTCACCTAATAAACTAATTAGAATGTTGTTCAAGGGGGTATCCATCTATGCGATTATTGTTAGTGGAGGATGAGGTCAAAACAGGCGACTACTTACAAAAAGGACTAAGCGAAGCCGGGTTTCAGGTCAATCTTGTTCGAAATGGCCTAGATGGTCATCATTTGGCAATGACAGAAGCGTTTGACTTGATCGTTCTGGATGTTATGTTGCCGGATGTTGACGGGTGGCGCATCTTGCAGTCGTTACGTGAAGCAGAATGCCAAACGCCGGTACTATTCCTTACGGCTCGTGACACGGTGGATGATCGCGTTAAAGGCCTAGAATTAGGCGCCGATGACTATTTAGTTAAGCCCTTTGCCTTTGCCGAACTTCTAGCAAGGATAAGAACATTATTGCGCCGAGGCATTCCCTCAACTTTTTCTGAGCTTCTTAAAGTAGCTGATCTGACTTTAGATTTACCTAAGCATCGCGTTACGCGAGCAGGTAAAAAAATAAATCTTAGCCACAAAGAGTTTTGTCTTTTAGAGTTATTGGCACGTCGCCAAGGTGAGGTTCTACCACGCTCTTTGATTGCCTCTCAGGTATGGGACATGAATTTTGACTCTGACACCAACGTGATAGATGTGGCGATACGCCGCCTGCGTGCCAAAGTTGATGACGATTTTGAACCGAAACTTATCCATACGGTTCGCGGTATGGGTTACAAACTTGACGTAGAGCCCGTCGATGAAGCCTTATAATCAAAAACCCCTTTCGCTCGCCGCAAGGGTAATGTGTTTTGTTGGCGCATCTGTAGGATTAAGCTTACTTTTAATTGGCAACCTTGTACTGAATGTGGTCGAACGCCATTTTGCCGAACAGGATGCAGAAGAAGTTGCCGTTATTAATAAGGCTGTCATAGACGTATTGCGAAATAATAACGACAACAATATACAACTTAGTAAAGCACTGTTCGGTGCTGTCTCTGGACATCATGGCGTCTATTATCAAGTACGTAATCAACAAGGTAAGGTGGTTTTCGAAAGTGCCGGCGCAAACCTTTCAGTAGTGAAAGACAGCCTTCGCCAAGTTACAGAAATTAGTGCCGGTGACCTACAAGTCTGGCATGCGGACGATAAGACATTTCGGGGTGTCCTCACGCACAATACGATAGGGGGTCATAACTACTTGGTTATTACTGCCATCGATATTGGCTTTCACCTTCAATTTCTCCATAAATTTCGTCTAACTCTATGGTTAATAATGGTCCTTACATGGGCCGTTACCCTGTTGGCTGCTTGGTATGGCGTTCACAAAGCGCATGCACCAATAAGAAGACTTTCGAACAAAATGGGTGACATACAAGCAGATCGTCTAGATATGCGACTTGCCCCATCTTTTGTCCCATCTGAATTACAGGACTTGGTGTCTTCATTCAACCACATGATAGGTCGACTTGAGGATAGCTTTAATCAGCTATCACATTTTTCAGCTGATATTGCACATGAGCTACGAACACCTCTGACTAATCTCATCACCCAGACACAGGTTGGCTTAGGCAAGTCCAGAACACTCGAAGAATACCGTGAATTGTTGTACTCAAATTTGGAAGAACAAGAACGTTTGGCAAAGATGATTAATG
>Ga0207878_100132_pt1 | contig 70366 bp, 58 predicted proteins | sample LinPmetageLP41_FD_184053 | JGI IMG/M metagenome (GOLD analysis project Ga0207878, IMG submission 184053) | Marine viral communities from the Pacific Ocean - LP-41 (SPAdes) | ecosystem: Environmental > Aquatic > Marine > Oceanic | place: Pacific Ocean | collected 2010-08-27 | reverse complement strand
ATTAATTCTGCTTTCAATGTATGAAAGAATGATTCCATATGTGCATTGTCGGTACATTTACCTGGGCGGCTCAAACTATGGAAGATGCCATGCCGTTTAAGATCCTTTTGGTATTCAGCCCCTCTGTACTCAACACCTCGATCCGTGTGCAGCATAAGTCCCTTCTCTGGCTTTCTTTTCTTTATAGCAGTTGCCAATGTTCTTTTGGTTACTTCCGTCGTTCTTTTCGTATCTAAGCTCCAACCAACAATACGTCGAGAGTGAAGATCCATGACCGCTGACAAGTAATGCCACTGCTTCTTTACTTTGAGATACGTCATATCAGCAACCCATACTTTGTTCTTTGCTTCAGGCACCGCACCATCAGATCTCAGGTTTTCACCAGAGGCAAGGAAACGCCTCATGCCGGGTGCGCGGTATGTTACTCGAGTAACGCGGGCGATTAAGCCCATCTCTTGCATCAAGCGCGCTACACGCTTCCTGCTAACGGAGAATCCTTGGTTTTGTAGTGTTTTCCAAACTCTAGGGCTACCATAGCGCCCTTCGACCTTGTCATACACTTTCTGGATTTCAATCTTTAGCATGGCGTCTTCACTGGTACGATTAAAGTCTTTGCGGTTGCGCCAATCGTAATAACCACTGCGAGAAACACCGAGCCAAAAGCACAAGGATTTGATACCAAGATCTAGTCCGAATCTTTCGATGAATCGATACCTTGCTGATGTTCCTCCGCAAGAAACCGTTGCCACTTTTTTAGTAGGTCGACCTCTTGCTTCAGCTTGCGATTTTCAGCTTCTAATCGCTTAACTTTCGAGAGTTCTTTGGCTTGCTTAGAAGATACTTCAGTTACTTTTTTACGTTTGTCTGCCACGATCTTGCCTTCACGATATTCTTTTCGCCATCGTGACAGCATAAATGGATGTATGTCGAGAGTGACGGCAACTTCTTTAACCTGAATACCTTCAATCAAACTTAACTGAACGGCTTTAACTTTGAATTCATTTGAGTACTGCCACGTCTTTCTGGGCTTTGTGTATTTTGGCATTGGACATCTCATCTGTTAGATGTTGGTGTCCGTTAAATCGGGGAAAGATCAGCGTCCTTATTGACGCGTTTGTTATGTCTAAAACTGGCAATCTGGCTCCCAATTTTCACTAACACTATTCTCTACTGAATGAATAAGGTCACTCGATTTAGAGGCTAACGTTTGTATCGACTCCTTTGTAAGATTAACCCGATTCCCATCTTTATCGAGACCCGCTCTGTGGACACAGTGATGCCTAATATTCACGGCCTCAAAAAGCCAAGTTATATCACCGAAATCAGAACCGAGAACCTCTTTAAACATAGGCTTTACTTTTGCAAGATCATGGAATATTAGGTCTCGCAAATAAGACGCCACTGTTAATTGTAGGTTTTCGTGTTTCTCATATATTTCTTTTAACGAAAACTTCATTTTTGAGAAAACTGGATCGGTTTCAACAAGTTTTCTTATTAGGTCCTCTGAATTAGTAACTTTATGAATAAATGTTGACGCTAGGTATGATTCTACAGCCGCCACGATATGACCGTGCAACATAACAAATAAGCTGAATTGAGTCTCGTTGCTTGCTTGTACTTCAAGGAGCTCTCGAACGCTTTGAATTTGTGTGTCAAACTTCCCAACTTGGGATTGAGTGTATATATACCACTCTAGTTCTTCTTGCAGATACCACTCTTCTTCCTGGCGTCTACGCTCGTCGCAGTGGTCTTCATAAGCCTGCACAGCCTCTTCCCACTCTTCCGAACCTTGCTCGCCTGCATCATCACCATAGTTCTCTTCGATCCATTCGAACATAGGCTCTAGAGCTTCCTGCTCCATCATCCATGCTTTTGCTCTACCCATAATTTATTCCTGATTGGATGCCCGAAGCGATTGAGACATAACATTTTATTCATGCGCATGCGCGTTTTGACGCTTCGCTTCCCTTCTATGTCCCGAGTCTAACCTGCTGTTTTAGCAATGGAAAGTAGCACTTCTGACCTAATTGACCGGTGTGTAAACGCGCATGCGCGTTTACACACCAAGTCGTCTTTACAATTTGCGCGTTATCACTTGAGCAACTGGTGTAACTAATTGATTCACCCGCGTATTTTCAATGCAAGAAAAACAAAACGCGCACGCTAAAAGTTGGGTTGGCGGCTAAACGCGCACGATTTTTCAGTTATAGCTAGATCATCTGTTTAGCCATACAGTCTTTTGCCATGCCGCTAAATTCTTATAAAGCACAGGAGTACGTAAACGCGTACGGTTATGAACATTGCCTGTAACCACTACGACGTCCCGAAAAAGTGTCAGAAAGTCACCGATTGTTACCCCAATAACTGCAAACGGTAACGCAAAATTACTGGATGACGCTGGTGTACCTTTGAGTGAGGTCTAGGCTAAAGGTATCGCTATCCGTCTTCGGAGTTTTACCTTGAACTTGCGCCCCCTGTTTCCTTTACTCGCTGCGGCTGCCGCCATCAGTGCAGTACTCTGGTTGACCGTGCCGGATAAGTCGGTTGTTGCCATTCAAAGCGCACCCGTGGAGCCATTGGTGAATCCGGCTTCATCGTCACCCGCTAGCGCAAGAACACCATCAGTTATAGCTGCGCAGCAGCCGTCAGTAGCGCAATCGAAAAAAGGACACTCACACCTAGATGATGATTCAGGCGCTCTGCCTGAGCATCTGCAAACCTATATCAATGAGCGCCGCCTTCCGGCCAGCGAGCTGACACCAGTACCAAATGGTCAAGGTGGTTTCAGCTTACCTGCGCGCCGCCAGTGGGAAGTTGTCACCATGGCAGTCATCAATCCCGATGGCAGTATGAGTACTGTTGAGCGTCAAATTCAGCCCCACGGTCAGGTTGAGGTACCAGCACAATGAATAATAAACAGACTCTACTGCTCAGTGCGCTTTTCACATGCTCAGCTCAGGCCGATATTTTGATTGTCAATGGTGACGGCGGTGGCGAAGGTTTCAACGATACGACTGTTGTTGCTGCGATTGATGGCAATACTGGAACGACGCTTGGCGAGCAACGCTTAAATGTTTTCCAACGGGCGGCCGATATTCTCAACACGACCTACGATGTGAGCGTCGATGTCAGTGTGAATGCGCAATTTAATCCTTTGGCCTGTGGACCATCCTCCGGCGTATTGGGCAGCGCCGGCCCCGCGGATTACGAATTTATTTGGACAGGTAGCACCTACGATGTGTATCCCGATGCCCTTTATAATCAAATCAATGGTGCCGACATAACGACGGGCGTGGTTGAGATTACTGCGGAATTCAATTCCGATGTCGATAACAGCTATTGCTTAGGTACCACCGACTGGTACTACGGTTATGGCGATCCAACCAATGGTGACAGCTCGCTTTTATCCGTTGTGATTCACGAACTTCTCCACGGCATGGGGTTTTTGTCCTTGCTCCAAAGCGATGGCTCAAGCAGTGCTTATTTCTTCAACGGCAGTACCAATGTCGACGTATTTGATTCGTATACCAAGAATCTTATGAATGCGAGCAACAGCACTATGCTCACCAATATGGTCGCCGCTAACCGTGCAACCGCGATAACGAACACGGGCAATCTGGTTTGGACCGGCGCCTTGGTTAATGCCGAAAGCGGTAATTACTCTGCTGGTGTGAATGCTGGTCGTATGCAAATGTACGCGCCTTCAAGTTACGAGTCTGGATCGTCTGTTAGCCATTTTGATACCGCTGTTACTCCGAATGAAATCATGGAGCCTGTCTATACCCAATTTATTGAGACCGCAGGTCTGGCAGCGCAACTTTTAGCGGACATAGGCTGGACGCTATACACACCCGCTCCTAACAATGCTCCGGTACTCGCAGCGATTGGAGCAAAATCACTCAATGAAGATGCCACCCTATCCGTTACTCTAAGCGCCACGGATGGTGATGGTGACAGCCTGACCTATTCTCTTGATTCTGCGACCGCCGACCTAGGCGCTTCGCTGAGTGGCACTACCCTTACGATTACTCCTACTGCCAATTACAACGGCAGCGGCAGCATTACTGTCAGCGTTTCGGATGGCACAGATACAGATAGCGAAGCATTCAGCGTTACTGTAAATGCCGTGAACGATGCGCCCATATTAGGTGCTATTGGTGCGAAAAGCTTAAACGAAGATGCCACGTTATCCATTACTTTGAGCGCTACGGATGTCGATGGTAATAGCCTGACGTACAGCCTAGATTCGGCCAGTGCAAACTTAGGCGCATCGCTGAGTGGCACCAGCTTAACCATCACACCAAGCGCGAATTACAACGGCAGTGGTTCTATTACGGTTAGCGTTTCAGACAGCGCACTGACAGACAGCGAGACATTCGCCGTGACGGTAAACCCGGTAAATGATGCTCCAACCATCGGTGCTGTGAGCAATCGAAATCAAGCCAACGACAGTACCGAAACAGTCACGCTTAGTGGTGCTGATGTCGATGGTGATAGCTTAACGTTCTCCGTCACTAGCTATGATGCTGGCAAGCTCACGGCAAGTGTATCGGGCACGACCCTGACAATCGCACCTGTCAGTGGTCAAACAGGTGCGAGCACCATTAATCTACAAGTATCCGACGGCGCACTAACCGCAAGCACCAGTTTTGTTGTGACGCTTATCGATGCCTCTGTAAATGATGCCCCCGCCATAACGAGCGTTAACGCCCGCAAAATGCTGGTTGACGACACCGATACGTTCACCATTTCCGCCACCGATGCGAACAGCGACCCTATCACCCTAACGATCGTTAGTGGCGCAACCGACAGTGCTCTCAACGCCAGTTTAAGCGGCACGGCATTAACCCTAGCGCCATCAAGTACTGGCGATTTTAATGTGCGCATCAATGCCGACGACGGTGTCGATAGCAGCAACTTAGATATTTCGATATCGGTTTATCCTGCATATGCTTTGTCCTCGGGAGCTAATACTCTTGGCGATGGCGATACCCTAGCTGAAAATACTTTAAGCGATACCACCGTGACTTTAACAGGCGGCGACAATGCTCTTACTGCCACCGTCTTCTACAACGGCGAATACCGTACCGACTTACTCAGCAATAGCACTAATAGCTACGTATTAGCCATGCCAGAAAGTGGCGCATTCGCTGGGGTATATACTCTCGACGTGACCGACAGTAACGGCTTGAGCGCTACTTATTATATTGAACGCCCTGTGCGTTTAATCAGCCAAGTCGATCCACTATTAGCCGGTTCAAGTGTCACAAGAATTGATATCGAAGGGGCCGCTGCTGCGAGCACTCTAACGCTCGATAGCGACAACAGTGATATTACTTGGATTGATGACGAGGGAACGCCCATATCGACTCTCATCAGCCCTGACGATAGCGTTAATTACAACCGCGTTAGCGCCTTCCTTGATGTAGCCAACAGCGTGACGGGCGATTCGGTTATTAGTGCTTATGGCAGTAATATCCCCACAGGCGAACTAACGCTTGCAAGCGTTGCTGCGCGAACATTGGCGATACATATTATTGATGAGGATGGTAACGATCTTTCGGATGTCGATGTCTTGGTCGACGACGAGCGGACATCCGGCTGGGGCGTCAACGACAGTGCGATTTCCAATGCCAATGGAGACATTACGCTTGATCTGCCACAAGTAGAATTACCACTGGTCATTAGCGCCGCGGGTTTCACCACTAGAACCGTAATACCGGATGCTGGTGCGACTAGTATAGAAATCACAATGGCAGCAGCACCGTCTAACACGAGTACTATCGATGTTGCCTATCGCCTGTACGGAACAATTACTGCCCAGAACTTTAACTTCGATGAGCTACCGGTATTATCAGTCACCTTGAGCAGTGGCGATGTAGAAACCATAGAAACTACGGTTATCGGCAATCGCTCTGTTAGCTACGAATGGGAATCCGACTTAAATAATGGCCTACCACAAACGTTACTAATTCAACACTCATTAACATCCGACGTTTCTCTGCCGTTAAGCCCTGCATTTGACGAACAAAGCATCAGCGCCACCCTAACGAAAGTGAGCACCAGCAGTTCAGACAGCACTGCAGCAGGAGGGGCTTTTGGAATTATATTACTGCTACTACCCGCTGTATTTATCCAGCGCCGCCGCAGAATAGCGGCCTAATATAAGAAAAACGGTAAATTATTGTGGGAGCTATTTAGCCCCACAATAATTTAATAGCGACAACCAAAGTAATAATTTCGTACAAGCGCTTAATGCGCTCATTACCGGTTTTTATTGATGTATTGGCACCTAGATAACCGCCAACAAGCGAGCCAAGAATAAGCGCAGGAATCCAACTCCATTGCACGGTAGCAACGGCGCCCATGGTAATCGCACCCGCGCCGTTCCAACCAAGGCCAACCGCGACAAGGGTTTGAGCTACCGCCAAGCGATATTCTAAGCCGAACCAATAAACCAACCAGAGCGTCACAAAAAGGCCGCTACCCGCTGACAAGGCTCCATTGGCGAAACCGATCAGTAATAGCACTAGCCCGCCAACAACATAACCAAAGGCAGTACGGTGATGATGATCCGTTTTCAGCCCAAGCTCTGGCTTAAACCAAGAGTACAAAGACAGCAACAAGGTGAGTATACCCAGAGCAATCTCAGCGGTGCGAGCAGGCACATCAAGAATGAATAAGGCGCCACCAACCACACCCGGCGTGCCGGCCAAAAATATCAGCAAAAGTATGCGCCAGTCTAAATGCCCTTCGCGCATGTGACGAGTGGTCGCTCCAACTCCCAGAGCAACCGTCGCGATTTTGTGAGTCGCCAAAGCCAATGGAAACGGCAGGCCCAAAAAGATTAAGATAGGCAACTGAATCAAACCCGCACCGCCACCGGCAAGTGCCGAAAACCAATTAGCGACAACCGCAATCAGAAATAAAATCAATTGTTGGATATAATCCACAGCTAAGCCTCTGGCCAATTAAAGGCCAACGTCACACATTTGGAGATGTTCATGAAATACGCCCTGTACTATTACGACTCTTGCCCGTTTTGCCAGCGAGTGCTGCGCGTATTGCCAAACGTCAATGTACCGGTCGAAAAGCGTAATGTTGCCCAACATGCCCACTTTCGAAATGAGCAATATGCCGCAACTCATCGTACAACCGTCCCCTGCTTGCTGATCGAAGATGGTGACCAACAGCAGTGGATGTTTGAGTCCGCAGATATCATTCGCTATTTGCAAACTCTCTAACAATCGTTAGCTTGGCGCTATTTATTGTTGGGCGCCAACGCTGTCAGTAACTCAGGGGTAGCCAATAATCGACGCACGGTTTCGACTACCGCCTGAGTTTGCGCATCAACTTCAACGTTAATCGCATCCCCAACTTTAACGGCACCGAAGGTCGTGACATCTCGGGTCTCGGGTATCAGATGCACGCTAAACCGATCCGCTTCAACTTCAGCAATGGTTAAACTAGCACCGTTCAAAGCCACATAACCCTTATCCAATAAATAAGGCGCAAGGTGCTCCGGGCGCTGCATCCACACCACTAAGTTATTTGCACTTTCGTTTACCGCCAACACCGCAACCTGATCCATAATATGACCAGATAACGGATGTCCTCCGATCTCATCACCAAATTTGGCAGCCCGTTCAATGTTAACCATTGAACCAACAGCCAGTGTTCCAAGATTGGTTACTTTCAAAGTTTGCCCAATGGCATCAAAACTTACTCGAGTGAATTCTGTATTCACGTCTAATGTGCGCACAGTTAAGCACGTACCATTAATCGCAACCGAGGCTCCGATTTGCAGGTTCTCTGCCATCGCAGCAGGAAACTCGAATATAAAAGAGGCGAAGTCGGATTTGTGATCGAGTTCAATAAGGGGTAACTGTGTTTGGACAATTCCAGTAAACATTGGAGGCTCCTGTTATGGCTGGCAGCATTATGCACTATACTGCTGAGTATCAGTAGAGACTCACCAGAGACTGAGATTTGGAAATTAAAAAAACAGGCCTAATATTATCCGGCGGCGGCGCGCGAGCGGCGTATCAAGTTGGAGTATTAAAAGCCATACATAAGATTCTCCCCAAAGGCCACTATAACCCGTTCGACATTATTTCTGGCACATCCGCAGGTGCCATTAATGGCGTTGCGCTTGCCAGCTATGCCGAAAATTACCGCATAGGCATTAAACACTTAGAACGTATTTGGATGCACTTTAGCTGCGATCAAATCTATCGCACCGACTTTGCAGGCATGTCTTACAGCTTGATGCGTCTAGTGCGCTCAATGATGATTGGCAAACGCTTTAAAAATGATCCGGTATCCTTACTCGATAACACGCCGCTGCGCGCTCTGTTAAATGAGGCGATTAAATTCGATCAAATTCAGGGAGCAATTGATAACGGTGCATTACATGCCATTGCCGTTAACTGTTCTGGAATGGAAAGCGGTGAATCGGTTTCGTTTTTTCAAGGCCATTACAGCATTACTAACTGGCAACGCCAACGTCGAGTTGGTAAACGAACACGAATATCACTGGATCATTTAATGGCCTCTTCGGCTATTCCTATGGTATTTCCTGCGGTGAAACTGCAAAACGAATATTTCGCTGATGGTGCTGTTCGTCAACTTGCGCCCCTAAGCCCTGCGATCCACTTAGGCGCAGAAAAGATTATGGTCATCGGTGTTAGCGGTATTGCACACAAATCTAAAATTGTGAAACCAAACTCTAGTTATCCATCGCCCGCAAAAGTGATGGGGCACATGCTTAACGCTGCCTTCCTCGACAGTATGGAAGCCGATGTTGAGCGTATGAGTCGTATCAATCGAACATTGGATAAAATTCCGGAAGCTGTGCGTAAAAAAGAGCAGATGGAATTAAAAAGCATTCAACTACTCGAAATTAATCCGAGCAGATCCATCGACGAACTCGCAGGTGAACACGCCCACGAAGTACCCAGAGCACTAAAAATGGCATTGGGCGGCAGTGGTAACACAGGCCAAAGTGGTTCAGGGATTTTAAGTTACTTACTTTTCTCACACGGATTTTGTAAATCGCTAATTGATTTAGGTTATAGCGATGCAATGGCTCGCGCAGATGAAATCCGCGAATTTTTCTCGGACCACTTCAATGAGTAAACGGATTGTTGTTCTAACTGGCGCTGGCATTTCAGCGGAGTCAGGGATTATGACTTTCCGCGATGGCGGCGGCCTATGGGAGAACCATAGAATTGAAGACGTAGCCACACCACAAGGATTTGCCCGTAACCCTAGTCTTGTTCAAAGCTTTTATAATGGCCGCAGACAACAGCTCAAAAGTGTAACGCCTAATCCGGCACATATTGCACTCGCTGAGTTTGAAAAAAACTATGCGGGTGAGTTTATGCTCGTTACACAAAATATAGACGACCTGCATGAACGCGCAGGCAGCCAGTCTGTTATCCATATGCATGGCGAACTTAAACGCGTTCGCTGCCAATTGAGCGGCCAAGTTTTTCACCATGACGACGACATAACTCCAGAAAACCAATGCCCGTGCTGCGGTGCACAAAGCCTTCGCCCTCATATCGTTTGGTTTGGCGAAATGCCGCTATACATGGACGAAATTACCCAAGCACTGAGTCAATGCGATCTATTTATTAGTATCGGCACTTCAGGTCATGTTTACCCTGCTGCCGGTTTCGTTGAACTTGCACGTCAAAGCGGTGCAGAAACCATCGAAATCAACCTAGAACCGTCGCAACGTGCCGACGCCTTCCATCAAGCGATACACGGTCAAGCCAGCATAGAAGTTCCTCACTTCTTTCGATCATTACTGCAGAATTCGTAACAATAACTTACAAAAATCCGATTCCTTTCATCTTTGACGCCTACAATCCTATATTTGAGACAATAGGTTGCATAAACAGGCGCAGATTGCACCGTAGTCTTACCTTAAAATAAGCCCCTTTCTGGTCTATCCGGAAAACTAAGCCATTATTAATACGGCTCTATTTTAACAACAATGGGAAAGCACTATGCGCTTTACGACATACTCTGTACTTTTCGGTCTCACCGCATTTTCACTGTTAAGCGGATGCAAAGAAACTTCACCTGAGATTGCCCCTGAGGTTATCCGCCCGGCAAAAGTCTTTAGAGTCATGTCACCAGACGAAGCGCAGATTCGTCGCTTCCCCGCGCAAGTCCAAGCCGCCGAACGTGCAGCACTGGCATTTAGAGTAAGTGGTGAGTTGGCTGACCTACCGGCTAAGCCCGGTCAGGATGTAAAAACGGGCACGATTCTCGCCAAGCTTGATCCCGCCGATTATCAAGTGAATTTAGATGATCGCAAAGCGCGATTTGCCTTAGCGAAGTCGCAATACGCACGAATGAAAGATCTATTCGATATGGGACAAACTTCCAAGGCCCAATTTGATCAAGCGAAAGCCGAATTAGATATCAGCCAAGCCGCGCTCACGGCCGCTACTTCGGATTTATCCTATACCGAACTTAAAGCGCCTTTCCCTGGTGTTGTCGCTAATGTATTTGCCGAGAATCATCAACCGGTTAACGCCGGAACAACCATTGTTGTGCTTCAAGCACGAGACCAACTCGAAGTGAATTTAGAAATCCCAGAAAGCATTATGGTGATGCTGGTCGAACGCGATAACAAATCCTACCAACCCGATGTCGTGTTTGATGCGCTACCTAACGCACGCTTCAAAGCAACGTATAAAGAACATACCACCCAAGCCGACACTGGCACAGGCAGCTACACGGTAACCCTGACATTGCCGCGTCCAGAGAATCTAAACGTGCTTCCCGGAATGTCGGCCAGCGTGTATGTCGATTTAAATCAGGTATTTAGTCAGCGTACAGAGGTGATGCTAATTCCAGCTCACGCTGTGTTTCAGCAAGCAAACCAAGTTCAAGGAAGCAATCAAGCCAGTGTTTGGCGAGTAACAGAAGATCAAACTCTCACCGCCACTCACGTGGAAGTGGGCAAGATGACAAGCCACGGCATTGAAATCAAAGCAGGCTTAAAACCCGGTGATCAAATCTTAGAGTCTGGAGTACAGCAAGCATCGGAAGGCATGCGCATTCGCCCTTGGTTGAAAGAGCGAGGCTTATAATCATGACCGATAAACAAATACACTCGAAGGACCAAATGGGCAGCAACAGCGCTACCTATTTTATTAAAAACTCCACCACTAGCTGGTTAGTGCTTATCATCCTATTAGTCGGTGGTATCTCTAGCTACATGGGATTAGGGCGTTTAGAAGATCCTCAATTCACCATCAAAGAAGCGATGGTCATGACCAGCTATCCGGGCGCTAATTCTCTTCAAGTAGAGGAAGAAGTCACCGCGCCGCTGGAAAATGCCATTCAAGCTCTTCCTTATATAAAGAACGTCACCTCGATTTCGAAAGCAGGCTTCTCGCAAATTCATATCCAAATTAAGCCAACTTATCAATCCGATCAGTTACCGCAAATCTGGGATGAATTACGACGCAAAATTCGCGACAAACAAGGCGATTTACCTCCGGGTGTGCGCACTCCCACGATACTTGATGATTTTGGTGACGTGTACGGGGTTTTGCTTGCGATTACCGGTGAAGACTATACCTACGAGGAACTCAGCGATTATGCCGATTTCATCAAGCGCGAACTTACCGTTACACCTGGCGTAGCCAAAGTCACGATATCGGGCACGCAAAAAGAACAGGTATTTATTGATATATCGCGCGAAAAAATGACCAATTTAGGCATTCCGCTATCACGTTTATACAATTTACTTGAGACACAAAATGCGGTTCAAGATGCTGGGCATATTCGCTTAAACAGTGAGTATATTCGCATCAATCCAACAGGAGAATTTAACAGTGTTCAAGAGCTTGGAGATCTTCTTGTCAGCGAAACAGGCTCAGGCAAGCTTATTTACCTCAAAGATATTGCCACGATATCCGAAGACGTTGCAGAAGTACCAAAGCATCTACTGCAATACCGTAACCATGCCTCACTGCATTTAGGTATTTCCTTTAATAAAGGTGTAAACGTCGTCGAAGTCGGCACTCATGTACGCGAACAGCTGCAACGCCTAGACGATAATCGTCCTCTGGGTATCGAGATGCACACCTTGTACGATCAACCGGCTGAAGTTGACGCGTCATCCACCGGTTTTATTCTCAACCTGCTCGCCTCGGTCGCCATTGTGATCGGTGTACTGCTGCTATTTATGGGAATGCGTGCAGGACTAATTATCGGGGCCATTTTATTACTCACCATTTTTGGTACTTTTATCGCCATGGATGCGTTATCCATTGAGCTTCATCGTATCTCGCTTGGTGCACTGATCATTGCTTTGGGGATGCTGGTTGATAACGCTCTCGTTGTCACCGAAGGCATTATGGTCGGCTTACAAAAAGGCTTAAGTCGCACTCGCGCGGCTTACGATATCGTTAAACAAACTCAGTGGCCGCTCCTCGGGGCAACCGTCATTGCTGTTACCGCCTTTGCGCCCATTGGTTTGTCACCCGACTCAACGGGGGAATTTGTAGGTTCCCTATTCTACGTTCTACTTATTTCGCTACTGCTGAGCTGGATAACAGCCATTACCTTAACGCCGTTTCTTTGTCATTTGCTTTTCGCCAAGTCAGAAAAAGTAAGCGATGAAGACACTGACCCATATAAAGGCTTTATCTATACCCTCTATGGTAAGGTGTTAAAACGTATGCTCGCTCAGCGTGCGATTACGATGTTGTGTATGGTCGGTTTATTAATCGTAAGCATTTATGGCTTTGGTTTCGTAAAGCAAAGCTTCTTTCCACCGTCAAATACGCCGATATTCTTAGTGGATATCTGGATGCCCGAAGGCACCGATATTCATGCGACTCAAGCGCAGGCAGATAAGCTCGAACGCTACTTCATGGAGCGCGACGAAGTTGAATTTACCTCGGCAACCATAGGTCAAGGCGAACTGCGCTTTATGTTGACCTATGCGCCAGAAAAAGAATACGCGGCTTACGCTCAAGTTATGATCCGAACGCAAAATCGTGAGCAAATTCCAGTTTTAATTGAAGATGCAAAAGCATGGGCAGCAAATGAGCTTCCTGATGCCTTTATTAAATTTAAACGTCTACAAATTGGCCCTGGCACTAACGCCAAAATTGAAGCGCGTTTTTCCGGCCCCGACCAAACGGTATTGCGCAACTTAGCGGAACAAACACAAGACCTGTTCTTGGCCGATTCCGACACCGACAACGTACGTTATGACTGGCGTCAGCGCGTTAAAGTCATCCGTCCTGTTTTCAACGAAGACAGTGCACGCCGAGCAGGTGTTTCAAAGCAAGATCTCGACAATCTGCTGCATCTAAGCTTTAGCGGAACTAAGATTGGCCAGTATCGTGATGGCACCGATTTAAAAGATATTATTATGCGTCCGCCCGCAAACGAACGCTTAGACATAGACAGCTTAATGGAGCTGCAAATTTGGAGCCCCGTGTTCAGTCGCTATATTCCTATTGAACAAGTTGTGGAAAGCTTCGACGTGCGGTTTGAAGATCCGATTATTGATCGTCGCAATCGTAAACGTACCATCACAGTCTACGCCGACCCATCGTTAGAATCAGGTATAACCGCTGACAGTTTATTAAAGCGCCTACGCCCTCAAATAGAATCGATAGAACTTCCACCGGGATATCAGCTTACCTGGGGCGGCGAATTTGAATCCGCTAGCGAAGCGCAAGCAAGTTTGTTTGCTTCGCTGCCATTGGGTTACCTCATCATGTTTATTCTAACCATATTGCTGTTCAACGAATTGCGCAGTGCTCTGGTAATCTGGGCATGTGTGCCACTTGCATTAATTGGTGTCAGCGCGGGTATGTTATTGCTCGATGCAGAATTCGGCTTTATGGCCTTACTCGGACTACTGAGTTTATCCGGCATGATCGTGAAGAATGGTATTGTATTGGTCGATCAAATTCGTCTTGAGTTGTCTGAAGGACGTCGTCCGTACGATGCCTTGTATCATGCATCTGTTAGTCGTCTGCGTCCTGTCACCATGGCGGCACTGACTACGATATTAGGCATGCTGCCCTTATTAACCGACCCATTCTTCAGTGCCATGGCCGTCGTCATTGCCTTTGGTCTTGGCTTCGCCACCATATTAACCTTAGGGGTTGTACCTGTGCTTTATTCAGTAACCCATAAAATCACTGCCGAAAAAGCGTAGTTCGATAAAGAAATTTTTTATCCGCCAGAAACAAAAAAGCCGCTGAATTCAGCGGCTTTTTTGTTATCGGTATTTACTTATCTACTTTAAAAACATCTGTTCTAACAGCTCTATACTTTCTAGTTCTGCCAACAGTTGTTCTCGCTCAGATTGTGCAACTTCCAACCAACTGCGATCGGTTAAACCACCCACCATGGCATACAAAAAATTCAAACTTGGTTTGAATCCCGCCACCTTTAACCGATAAAAAGCAGCAACCGCGCCAACCTCTCGCAAGGAATCAACACTTGAGATATTAACCTTTGCTAAAGTCTCTTCTGACTTTACACCTAGGCCGCGCAAATCACGTATCTTTTTCATAAATAACGAACGTTACTTCCAGCTAAATTCGCCAGTAAACGTCTGGCAATTGATAACAGAATTAGCCGCATCTTCAATATAGATCTGCTGTGCTGCTGATACTGGATATTTCAAAACCACCCCGAATTTAACATTCGAGGCGAATATTGCCCATACACAGAATGCGTTTATGGTAAGTGCTTACTTACTATGACTACCGTCGCACAAAGGACGAGATGCTGTCGCTTTGCAGCCACAAAAGTACATCTTTTTAGAATCTTCAGGTACAAATTTAACCGGAGTAAAATCGGTTCCTTTATGTGAACCATCACAAAATGGTTGTGACTTACTTTGGCCACATGAACACCAAAAATAAGATTTACCTGCTTCTACTTCAACGGCAATTGGGGTTTCGGATGCTCGGATAGCGTCACTCATGTCTTTCTCTCTCAACGTATTATTATGGTTATTAAGACGGTGCTGCAGTCATTTCAGCCCGCGCCAATATGCCATTTGTCGCTAAAAATAGACAGACGCGAATAGGCCAACCTATCCCATAGCGTCTATTTTTCGACACTTGTGCTATCGCTTACGAGTTTCAGTTTCCAGTTTTCCATCGGTGTACCCGCCAGATTCAAATGACTAGTCATGTAATACAGCCGTTTCGTCGCCATACCGTTGGGGGCTGTCGAAAAGCGCTGATGCAACCACGATGGTGGAATTGACTGCGAATACAGGGTTGCTCGAACGGTTAGGCGGCTCACATCAATTCCCTTCGGTAAAGCCACCTCATACACCAATTGATCGCCACCCTTAAAGTTTGGACCTTGATCCATATAATCTGGATCATCCCCCGTATGCTCCGGATCCGTTGATTGCATAAACTCCATCATCAAATCGCCATCTTCTTTAAAATGACTCGACGCACGCCAGCCATCCGGCAAAAGGCGATTATCTTTTATTGGATATACGCGATGAATAAAGCTGGTAGTAAATTCATGATTAGCGTTTTGATTCAATTCTTCATAAATCTGCACTTGGTCTTCACGATTAATGACTTGATAGTGCGGTTGATAGCTATCTGCATTCGGTAGAAACTCGCTTTCTAGTGGCTTGCCTTCGCCATCTAAAATAACACCAATATTATTCGTACTACCGGATACCCAAACTTCTTTATCGCCATCGAGTACGGCAAACTCAATAAATGCACGACGGAACGCAACACCACTCGGAAAACGATGCCCAGTTAAATTACGTAATTTAACCGTGGCTTTTAATGTATTTTTTTCAACACTATCAACGTTAACCTTAATACTGGCAGTGCGTTTTTGCGCCTGCAAAATCATATTTTCAACCGCAGTATCCACGCCATTATTGGCACTGGTCATATAATCGGTTTTCGATATGCCTAATACTTCAGGGAATTGGTCAAACATTTCTAGTAGAAATACATTTAGGCCAACATGCTCATGACGTTTGTAATCAGGCCTGAGTGGTATATCGATATCTTGATTTGCCAAGCGGTTATCGGCTTCTGGATAATTGATATCCTGAATGGCAGCAATCTGAGTAGTGATTTGATCTATGTTGATACTGCCGTCTATCGACTCAAAACCACCTGGCATATGACAGTCTTGACAGCTTTGGAATTGCGAACCTTCTACGCCAGGTTTCTGCGCAAAGGCGCTATTCTGCCACTCTAAGAAAGTCGCCTGTTCAATAGAATGCTGATAATCCTTAAAGGCTGGATTAGTTTCTGCCGCATTTAAAATTGGGAAGCGCGTTTCCGTCGCGCCGATATTAGGCAAGTTAATCGTGTGACACGTACCACATAGCTGGGAGTCGGACACGAATTGATTCACGGTCGGAGTCACCCCTAACGTATTTTGCATCGGCTTCACCGCTACATTTTCGAATGGACCAAATAACTTATCCGCAGGACCACGTTCATAGCGTCCGGTGTTGTTATGGAATAACGAATACGCCAATTCTTTGTGCGTTGCGTCGTTGATCCAACCCGGCGGCGGTGTCCAACCATCAACCTGCTCGGCCGTTGGCTTATCAATATGATGACAAACGGCACAACTAATCCCCTCGCGCGCCAACTGGCCATACTCTAAATATGGACTATCTGTTGACTCAGGCTTGTCTGGCTCGCTTGATAGAGTTTCAGTGAGATAAAAATAATCAACCGAGAAATTAGGATTAAGTGTCTTATCGGTTGCCGCATCAATGCTTAGCTGACGTTGACCCATTGCACCGTGGCAACTTAGGCAAGTATTAGTGACCGCTTGTTTTGTCTCATTTAAGGGCCCTTTTAGTGGTGTTGGCGTTTGTTTAGCATCGCGTTCAAGCAGCGCCATTTCACTCTCTAGCTGCGAATGAAAAATCGGATCCCGCCCAGCTAAGCCCATAGGCGACCAACGCCACTCACCATATTCAGAGAGATTGTAGCCATCACCGTAGTTTGGCCCCGTTTTCACAAACATGTTCACGCCATAAGGCTGGCCCCCCAAGCCACCGTGACAGCTCATACAGTTATCCGATGTTATGTATTCTTGGGTTTTATGCGATTTAGGTACTACTTGATCATTCCACTGCGATGGAAATACCTTCACAAGGCTCTTATCGAACGGCTGAATATTCTTAAATGTTGCAACAAAGGTTGGATCCGGTTGAGGGAGTGGCTGATCGTTAACACTGTTCTGAACCGGCGTTGCATTAAATCCAGCATGGAATTTGTCCGTTAATGCGCTCACCACGGCAGCATTGGTAAGGTCTGGTTGATAAGGCCGTAACGGCGCTGGTAGCATGAAATGTTCTTTTACATATGGATCGTCGCTTAACGTTATTAGCGGATAACTGCTGAAGTGACTTGCTGCGCGCCAAGAGGTATCAACCAAAAAGCGCAATGGATCTTCGTTAGGAAAAAAACCCTCTACATTTTTAAGGTCACTAAAGGTAAGTTGCTCTTTAGCTGAAGCATGGCAACGCAAACAAGGGGCACCAAAGCCTGATCCGGGAGCGGATTCTAAAGTATCGAGTTGACGCTCGACTGCCTCAGCAATGGTTTCTTTTCGACAGCCTGCAGGCGCTCCCTCAGAGCTGGGTAACACGGTCTTACCATCACTGGTTTTACAGGCTGAAGTTAATCCCGGGGCACCCGGATTCGCCCAGAACCAGCCATCTTTAGAAGCCGCTTTATCGCGTACCATCACGGTCCATGAAAATACCATGCTGGATAAAAACTTCTCGTACTCGGCACCGTCTTTATATTTAGGATTAGCGACCATGTCTTGATATAGCACTGCTGGCGGCGTGAACATCTCTTTGATAATGATGCTGCCATCCGGAAGATCGCCTTTGCGATCATTCTGCAACCAAGTAATCACTTCAGGTGAATAGTGAATACGAACCGCTGGATGAGTACCGTAATACTGCGCATTCACAAATGGGCCGGTATCACGCACACCTTTGTCTTTATCCCAACCCAACCGTTGGTACTGACGAGTCATCAACCAGTTATATAAAACTCGTTCGTAATCTTGCAGGGGCATAGTACTAGGTAACGGTAAATCGGCGGGAGTGGCACTAGCCATCTTCGAGGACGGAATATTTATCGTTCGTTCATTCAGTTTGTCGATTATAAGAAAAAGAAAACCAGCCACCAAAGCGAAAACAAAAAAGCGTTTAAAAATCGACATATTCTATCCCTGACGTTAATGTCCGAAAAATAACAATACAGAGAATGCCTGATTGAGATTCAGGGTCAATAGCTTAAAGGGAGGATATAAAAGCGCTTAGTTGAACCTAAGCGCAGAGTCGGTAAGGTAACTCGTTACTAGCATTAAGCAGTAACATCACCACGAACACGCTGAATTTCAGCGAGCGTTTCTGGTGAGTAATCTATACGAATACTTTTGATGAAATCTAAGATGTATTGGTCGGCTTCAGCGACGAGTTCTTGTTCTAGTTCGACGGAACCGAAGTCGAAGCCGCTGATACTTACCATAATCGATAAAACGTGATTATTTGTTATAGGTGTAACAAACGTACGATAAGGTCTCGTTACTTCAGCGTAGCCACAGATCGCAAAGAGCCATGATGAAGATCCGTCGTAATTCAGTTCCTTAATATCATCTCGACACTGAGGATAAATTAAATATTTATCGTCTTTTTCTCGATTCTCCGGATCCCTCATTTTACGTTCTTCGTATTGAACCAAATAGAAATAGAAATCTAAAAATTCACTTTTCCTGAAAACAGAATTGCAATCGGCCGGACGATAACTGTCTATTTTCAACACATCCATTTCCACTCTAATCTGCCCTGCTTCTAATTCATCACTCCCATCTAAATATCGAAATTTAGTTTTAAGCAAATGTTTTATCAACAAATAGTCTGGATTTTTTATGTTATAAATAGATTCATCATCTAAAGAAACAATATTAGATTCTGAGCATTTAGTATCCTGATTACATTCATCAGGAATAGGAATATAGATTTGAGTACCTACAAGATTGAAACTTACAATCGGTGCTTGACTAAAATCAGGGCCAATTAACGAACTCACCATGTCAATGAGCTCGACATATTCTTAACATAAGAAAGAAAATCTGTAGTTACCTTGCCATTCTTAGAAGCCCCTGCAACTGGTGCTACTGATATATTACCGGCTTCCGCTTTTATATCTTTCTGCAAGGACTTATGATATTGGCTTAAATTACCATTATTCAACGACAATGCCGCAGAAGCCAATGCACGTTTGTTCGTTCCAGAATATGCAACAGGTGTACTGTCGAACTTAGCCCCTTTCATTTCTAATGTGTTAATCACTTGAACAATATCAGCAACAGGGTCGTGTAATTTAAATTGATGTTTATCTAGAATACCTGGAACGTTTTCAAGTGCTAACTGCAAAAGCTTTACGCCATCACCGGCCAATGTCCATTTTATCGGCGTAGCACTGTTATTTTGACTACGATAACGCTGCGTATTTATTAAAGTATTAGCCAAGCGCTGAGCCGCTTCTAATGGTCTAAAAGCACGACGGCAAGGAGTCATCCAGATGCCCATCTCATTTCGTACCATTTCAGGAATAAAGAACAAGTTAAAACTGTTTTGATTTCCAAAACCATCAACCCCGGCTATATCAGATGATTGATCAGCGACATCATCGACGTTTTTCCCTGATCGAATGAAACCTACCTCTGTTTCCGCAATTCCATTTTCAACTACTCTTGTTTTCCACGAGCGACCATCAGGTTTTCTTACATAAAGTCCAGCAGGAGAGTTTGTCTCCTTTCCCGCAAACGTTATATCGGTAATATACACACCTGGCACAGCGCTATTTCCTGCCTCTGCCACTCCATTGTGGATTTGGTAATACAACGCCAAATCAACAAAGTTTTCCATGTACTCAAACGGCGTATTCACATTACTATTTGAGGTGACACCGCCGGCTATCGCGCGCAGTTGCTCAATCTTCATAATGGTTTGCACGCCTTTGGCGCTATTGGGGTCGATCAGAGAAGCAAATAGTGGCGCAAGAGCGGCGTCGATAAAGACCTTGCGACCATGGTCACCGTTGGTGGTTTTAGAGAAGGGAACAAACTGACGTGTATCGGCTTTGCTACCTAGTTTATAGGCTAATTGGCGGCGTTTAATAGAAACAATCGACATTCGGGTACAACTCCTTTGTTTAGTCATCATCCTTAGATGGCGAAAGGATAACATTCCCCCTTAGGCCGGACAATCCCAAAAGGATGCACTCCGGAGCATTTAAATCTGTATAAAAATCGACCAAGAAAATCAATCTTGCATATGCTTTTTATTCATTTTTCCGCAATGCACTCTTCCCCGCCAATCTTCTAAATCTTGCTCCAGCTTCTCTGAGCGAAACTTTGCATAAAGCTCAATTTCCTTTTCTTGCAACAGTGCTTCGCTACCAGATACGTTTGTTAGATCCAATACATTTTCACTAATTTATGTCTTTTTATCGAGAAGAGCATTTGAATTCATAAAACTTCCGAAAATACAGGTGAAATTAGATTCACTAGCTAAAATTATATTTATTTAAAAGTAATTTATTTCAATTTCTGATCAAAGAACTCTTGAATCCGATCCATCACTCCCTTCGTCCAAATTCCAGGTCCATGGCCGGCACCTTTTATTTTGTAAAAGGTAACCTCATGGTTCGTATCTCGTAATCTGGTATACAGTAAAACACTTTGATTGAAAGGCACTAGGGCATCTGTATCGCCGTGAATAATAAAAAAAGGAGGCAATTTTTTATCTTTTTCTATATAGGTTAGAGGATTGTATAAATCGACTAAGGCGCGATATTTCGGATCTTGAATTGGGCCACCGACAACTAACGACTCTGGAGAGTCCTCGGCATTGTGATCAATACGACTTGGATATTTGTGCATTTGTAAAAAATCGGTTGGGCCATACAAATCAACGACTGCTTTTACTGTACTTGTAAAAGGCTGATTATCTTCAGTTTCGAAGTCTGCCTCGCCCTCACTCACTCCCACCATCACCGCAAGATGGCCTCCTGATGAATCCCCCATAATGCCAATTCGATTAGGATCAATATTATATTTTTCGGCATTTTTTCGTAAATAACGAATGGCTGATTTAATATCTTGAACTTGCGCGGGTGCGATTGCTTCCGACGAGGGACGGTGCTCTATACTGGCAACGATATAACCCTGATGGGCAAAATCCGCTAATTGTGGCAGTGCTTGATAAAGGTTTTGATTGCGCCAAGCAGCGCCTTGCACGTAAACAATTAATGGCCACGAACTTTTGGCGCTCTCTTGTTTTGGTATGAGTAAACTTAGCGTTACCGCTCGTTCGCCATACGTCGCATAGATGATATCGGGTAGATACTTAGCTGCGTAGGAGTCGTCCTCGGCAACCGTCTCAATCATACCTGCGGGCTGCTCTAGTGATGGAGGGATTACAACATCACGAAAGCGGACCTGTGCCTGTGCATCATAGGCAAACGACGAAAAAATCAGAACCAGTAAGCAAGTACTAAAAAAGCTCAGCCAGCGACCTTTATTCTCAACCATACAGTTACCTCTCACACTAAACTATACAACAGTAAAGTATCACTACCCGCCATGTCTCAAACCTACATGGTGTGGTTTATTGTTCAGTAAAATAGCAGGTCCTGCTACTCGTTCGAAGCTTAAGTTTGCACCTCAAACGTCGCGCATAAAAAAGCCCCACGATTACTCGCAGGGCTTTCGGTCTTAATAGTCGAACCAATCCAATAATCAGAGTTCGCTGGTCGAACCAATTTTATGAATCGATAAATCAGCACCGTTGAACTCTTCTTCTTCGGTGAGACGTAATCCAGATACCGCTTTCACGAAGCCGTACACGATGAAACCACCAATCAAAGCAACCGCAATGCCCGCTGCCGTGCCAATCAGTTGAGACATAAAGCTGACGTCGCCGCGTCCGCCTAATGCTTCTAAGCCAAAGATGCCAGCGGCAATACCACCCCATGCACCACACAAACCGTGCAATGGCCATACACCTAATACGTCGTCAAATTGAGTAAAGCGATTTTGCGCTAAGGTAAAGACGTATACGAACAATGCGCCAGCGATACCACCAACAACCAATGCACCGATTGGATGCATCAAGTCAGAACCGGCACACACCGCCACTAAACCAGCCAATGGGCCGTTGTGAATAAAGCCAGGGTCTTTACGGCCAGCCAACATCGCCGTGATAGTACCGCCAACCATCGCCATCAAGCTGTTTACAGCCACCAGACCAGAGATACCATCTAATGTCTGAGCAGACATCACGTTAAAGCCAAACCAGCCTACCGCAAGAATCCATGCACCTAACGCAAGAAAGGGAATATTCGACGGTGCAAATGCCACAACGCGACCATCACGATAGCGACCGCGACGCGAACCTAACAGGAACACTGCTGCAAATGCGATCCAACCACCGACACTGTGAACAACAACAGATCCGGCAAAGTCATGAAAACTTGCACCAAAGGTACTTTCTAACCACGCCTGAAAACCATAGTTGCCGTTCCAAATAATGCCTTCAAAGAAGGGATAAACAAATGCCACGATCAACGCTGATGCGATCAACATTGGATAGAATTTAGCGCGTTCGGCAATACCACCCGAAACAATCGCAGGAATGGCTGCCGCAAACGTCAACAGGAAGAAGAACTTAACCAGCTCATAGCCACTATTAACGACAAGGTCAGTTGCGCCAGCAAAGAAATCCAAGCCATAGGCGATTTGATAACCAATGAAAAAGTAAGCCAAAGTCGAAATGGCAAAATCGGTAATAATTTTTACTAACGCGTTTACTTGGTTCTTATGACGAACCGTGCCCACTTCCAAAAATGCGAAACCGGCGTGCATTGCAAGTACCATGATGGCACCAAGCAAAATAAACATGGTGTTGGCGCTTTGCATCAAGGTTTCTACCGCACTATTGATGCTGTTGACGTCAATATTTTCCACGTTGGGTCCTCTTAATAGTTAACAAGATCAAGTTAAGGCAGGCGCTCACTCCGAAGCCCCAAATTAGTGCCTAAACGATAATCAAACCCAGTCCTAGGTAAGAATGTAGAATAAGTGGCGATTCATTTAGCAGATTTCATACCAAGTTTGTCATCTTTGTCTGAAACCAGCTTGATATCGCCCAGATATGGCGCATTGTCGCGAGTAAAAGTTTCAATATGTCGCAATTATGGATTTTTACTGCGGAGCAATGCGGGAGGGATGAATCCAATATTGCACACACATGGTGCAATATTGGATTTTTCGCTTTTTTTTAGTGCCACACTCAAGCTATGCGACGTTTCACTTGGTAATGTGATAACACACATGAATATTGGTGCGGCGAGCATAGTCGGTAGGAATGGATTTAGCGCTCACGTCCACAATCGTAAATTCGCTCAGTGCTTCAGCATCCATGTCGAACTTACGCAGGTTGTTCGAGAAAATCATCGTACCGCCCGGCGCTAGCCGTGCCATTGCAAGACGAATCAAATCGACATGATCACGCTGAATATCCAGCACGCCTTCCATACGCTTAGAGTTAGAGAAGGTTGGCGGGTCCATAAAGATAATGTCATAGCTGCCTTTATCTTCACGCAACCACTGCAAACAATCGGCTTGGATAAACTTGTGCAGTTCGTCGTTTATTTTATTTAAACGGAAGTTTTCACGACCCCAGTTTAAATAGGTACGCGACATATCCACGCTGGTGCAATGTGCGCCCACGGCAGCAGCATGAACACTGGCGGTAGCGGTGTAGCAAAACAGGTTTAAAAAACGTTTGCCTTTGGCAAGCTGAGCAATTTCTAAACGTGTTGGGCGGTGATCCAAAAACAAGCCAGTATCTAAATAATCTTTTAGGTTTACTTGTAATTGCACTTGGCCTTCACGCACGACCATAGTGCTTTTTTCATCGTTGTACTTTTCATATTGCTTGCGACCCGTTTGGCGCTCGCGACGTTTAAGTACGATTTGCTCAGCCGGTACGCCGGTGACTTCTGGCAATACAGCTAGTACATCGAGTAAACGACGTTCGGCCACCGTAGGATCAATCGTTTTAGGGGGTACGTATTCTTGTACGTGCAGCCAATCTTCGTAGCGATCAACGGCCACTGCGTACTCCGGCAAATCGGCATCGTATAAACGATAGCAATGCACGTTTTCGCGGTTTGCCCACTTTTGTAGATTCTTGATGTTCTTTTTCAAACGGTTAGCGAAGGCTTCTACCGGCCCACGAATCGCACTGGCAGGCGCACGGTCAGAGCGTTCATCGGCAGCACCAAATACCAGCAAACGGGTTTCAATTTTGCCGTTCATTAACTTGTATTGCTTATTCACCGGGCGGCGAACACTGCGCGCTAAATCTAGGTTGGCGGTAAACATGGCAATCGGCCATTCCGGCATTTGCATGGTGGCATCGTGAAATTGCTGATACAGCGGCGCTAATTGCGGCAATTCACTTAAACGTTCACCGTAAGGTGGGTTACAAACAACAATACCGCCCTCCGCAATCACCTCTTTCTGCACACGCAGCTGTTCAATGCTACGGCGTTCCAAATGCACTTTACCGGCAAGACCTGAGCGTTCGAGGTTCTTTGTTGCAGCGTTAAGTTGGTCACCATCAATATCAAAGCCATATAAACGACTCGTCATGGCGGCTAAACCTTCGGTACGACGGATTCGTGCCGCTTCAACTTCCGCTAACCATGTTTTTCGATCGTGTTGGTGCCAACGATCAAAGCCCCAACGCTGACGATTAAGACCGGGTGCGACATCTGCAGCCATCTGGCCAGCTTCGATCAAAATTGTTCCCGAACCACACATAGGGTCAATCAGGTGTTTTCCAGCTTTAGCCAATGCTGGCCAACCGGCACGAATAAGAATCGCAGCGGCTAAGTTTTCTTTCAACGGAGCCTTGCCTGGCTGCAAACGATAGCCACGACGATGCAAGCTATCACCGGTCAAATTTAGATAGAGGAAAATCTTACCTTTACGTAGCTGAGCCTCAATACGAATATCGCCATCTTTATCTACCGTAGGGCGAGCCCCCTCCTCCTCGCGAAAACAATCGACGATCGCATCTTTGATTTTTTGCGCGCCAAATTGGGTGTTATTTAGGTAGTCGGTACGACCGTGAAAATCGATACGGAACGTAGCGCCCACGGGGAATACCATCGGCCAGTCGACCGAACGGGCCGCCTCATACATTTCGTCGACATTGTCTACCTGACTTTCTTGCAGTGGTAACAACAAACGACTGGCAAGGCGCGACCATAAACAAAATCGATAAGCGGTCGCCAAGTCGCCACGCCAAACCACACCGAGAATAGTTTCGCGCTCAACTTCACCGCCTAACTCTCTGATTTCATCGGCCAATAGTGACTCAATTCCCTTCGGGCAAGCTGCCAAAAAAGTGTGTTGAGTGGCGTTCGTTTCGTTTTGCATGGTGATAAATCCCAGTCCGTCAAATAGCAGAAAGCAGTTAAAAACGTTCTGCTTATAAGAAATCAATCGTTAACATTCGTCGTTCTGTCACGGTACAACTGTAGTCGGTCTGCTGCTGAACACCTGTGGCTGCCAACCCGAGCAAATGAATAGCGAGGAAGCAACTCTATGAAAAAACAGAAACGCGACATGAACGAAAGAGCATTCGCGCGCGGTTATCGCGCTGGTGTAGAGCGCCGTTCTAAAGACCTAGCCCCTGAAGGGCCAAACCGCGATTACTGGATGGCCGGTTGGCGATCTGGACGCGAAGACAACTGGGACGGCTATACCGGCGTTTCTGGTATTCACAAGATGGCGGTATAACCGCTCACACAATCTGAACACCCTAATTTTAACCTCCCGCTCCAGGAGGATGGCCCGGCAAACACGTCGGGCCATAGATTCTTCTCTAAGCTTACTTTCCCAATACCGATTTGATGGCGTTAACACATTCGCCTACCAATTCTGGGCCGCGATAAATAAAACCGCTATAGATCTGCACTAGACTGGCACCGGCTTGAAACTTCTCAACCGCACCACTGCCATCGAGAATGCCACCAACACCTATAATAGGTAATCGACCTTTCAGCGCTTCTTGTAAGCGTGCAATCGTCTCTGTGGCTAGATCTTCAACGGGCGCACCGCTCAAACCACCCGCTTCATTGCCGTGCTTGGCACCTTGCACACCATCACGCGATAGCGTGGTATTGGTTGCAATCACACCGTCGATTTCACAATCAATCAGGGTTTGCGCCACCAACTTCACTTCATTCTCGTCCATATCTGGAGCGATCTTCACGAACATAGGCTTGTAGCCGAATTCTTCGGCTAACTCACGCTGACGAGCTTTCAGCGGCGTAAGAAGGTCACGCAATGCATCGCCATACTGCAGTGTGCGCAGGCCTGGCGTATTCGGCGACGATATATTTACAGTAACGTAAGTCGCGTACTGATAGACCTTTTCTAAACAGATCAGGTAGTCGCTGGTCGCGTCTTCAACAGCAGTATCAAAGTTCTTGCCGATATTGATGCCCAGCACACCGCGAAACTTCGCCTTTTTAACGCGTTCAACCAGGTGATCAACACCTTTGTTGTTAAAGCCCATACGATTAATGATGGCGCGTTGTTCCGGAAGACGGAATAAGCGTGGCTTAGGATTACCCGGCTGTGGACGCGGTGTAATCGTACCGATTTCAATAAAACCAAAACCTAAGCGAGCAAAGGCATCAATATAGTCGCCGTTTTTATCCAAACCCGCGGCCAAGCCAACCGGATTTGGAAATTCAATACCTGCAACCGTTACCGGCGCGGCAGGCACTTGTTTGGTTATAAATTGCAGCACACCTAGGCGTTCAGCCGCACCCAGCATATCTAAGCCCAGCTCGTGAGAAGTCTCACCACTTAGACGAAAGAACAACTGACGGGTCAAAGCGTACCAATCCATAACAACCTCAAGTGAAAGCATGCGAAAAACGGCGGCATTATATGCTACTTAGGGGCTGCTGTAGATGATCAGGTAGAAAAAAGTAGGCTAGAACGTCGGGTCAATCAACCCGCTTGATACTTTGAAAGCGACCATCGTCATCAAACTCGATGGCATAACGACCGTGAATACCATCATGACCGATAACATGTTGCAGCACGTTCGCAGGAAAACGCACCCTGCGGCCATCCACCGAGGTAGCCTGCACCAATTTGATTTCACCACGATAGTAGCGAAGGTATTCCTCCGCACTTAAATGAATATCAACCACAATACGCTGACTCACGATTGATCCTTATTTAAGTTTTTCTTGGCTTCAAATCTACGTGACTCGAGCAGTTGTAATTCTTTTTCTAAACGCCAACGCTCAAAACGTTCGCGTAATGATTTGATTCGTCGAAAGGTCTGCCCGGATAGGCTCTCCGGCTCACGCTGAAGCCAAAGTACTTCTGGCTGTAAATAATCTGGCATCACGGCCAAACCCGCCTGATTAAACAAACGTCCTTCTAAAGTGCCATAACGATTCTGAGGCAATTTATCTTTTGTACACAAGGGCGCTTGGGTTAATACTTCTTCCAATAGTCCGAGCGTACGAAACACCGGGCAATTAATACTCTCATTCCACGCACTATCGACATACTCAACCCAGCTAAACCGCGCTTCCGACACCCATTGACGATCTTCGCAGCGAACATAAGGGCGCGTCATAGAAAGTAATAGAGGGTCAGGCTGCAAAGCGAGAATCCGATTCCAAAACCGTAAGCCATTAAAGTTAGCGACTAAATCGGCATAGGAATAAACACCTGTCGTTTGCGCACCGAAATATACGCTCTCGGTCCACTCGCCAAACAGTATAGCTTCCTCCACTGGTAAGGTGAGGTGCTTAGTCATTTCGAAATAGGTATGACCTTCAGTAAAAAAATGCCCCATTTTATCAGTACCGACTTCTTCGCCACCGACGCGAATCACCGCAGCAACACGTTCACTCAGTACCAAAGACGGCGATTGCGGCCAAGTGAAATTGCGATAAATCGAACGATTTAGCGGTATACGGTAACCATCGTTATCGGCAACACTTTCGGCATAGCTTTCGATTTGCCCAACAATCGGACGGGCAAGATACACTGCCATCGAATCGTATAAACGTGGCACAGAGCAGCGCGATTGCTTGGGAACACGTTGAACCTTACGCGGCTTTAAGTGGGGTGCAGGGCGATTGGCGCGCTTAATCGCTAAATTCATACGCCGCTGTACTTCGGCGGCGATAACAGCAGAGCTATCGTTTAACACCAATTCTGGCGGGCGTGAAAACTGATCGACCTCCGCAGCACTCGTAGCAAAGGAAGTAATGAATGTTGCCAACAGCATCAACAGCGGCGAGAGGCGCCTAACAACGGCAGTGTTAGCCAAAAGCATAAAAAAGCCCTGCACCATAAAAAATAGAAACAGGGCTTTTAGCACGAATTGCGTGAGACTGCATTAAGCAGCCCCCGCATACCGTTACTCGATCTAATTACACGACCAACTATCTAATTGCAGTTTTTTTGATGACGACTCGCTTGGGCCAAATCGAGCAGCTCACGCAAGGCGACTGCAATCATAGCAAACTCCATATTGTCGGCACTTTTAAGTTCATTAAGCATGCGCTGCCAGCGTCCTACCAACACAGCCTGCTCCTCTTCCCAGTGTGCAATTGCATCACTTAATTCCGTCTGATTATCGTTACCCGCTAGAATGCCAACCGTCAGCGAACGCTGCTGCCAGTCAAGATCATCTCGGAAACTTTCTCGCGCCATTGCTTCCCAGTGAGAGCTAGTAGGCAAGGCATTAATTTGCTGCAAGAACCAGCCCAGTGATAAATGCTCACCGATGCCAAAATACGCCTCAGTGACATTGTGCACATCGCATTTGCTTTGCTGAGCGGCCTCGATAATACCGAGTGCGGCATATAACTCGCCCGCCCCTGCTGAAAACGCAGCTAAATCGGCAGGTACACCAGCTTCACGACGTTTATCATAGAGTGCCTGCCAGCGAGCTAAAGCACCGCCTTTTAATGTCTCACCCAGATGAGCAGCAATATGGCGCACCGCATCACGGAATTGATCCACTTCGGCCGCAATAGCAACGCTCACGCGACGATTGCGCAAAAACCAGCGCGTAGCTCGACGCACAAGACGCATTAACTCGGCCATCATATCTTCTTGAATATGCGTATCGACGCTGTAATCCAGTGCGTTAATCTTGCTCCAGTATTCCGGTAGCGAGAAGGTATCGCGTGCGGTGACATAAGCCCGAGCAATATCGGTAACAGTCGCACCACTCGAGTCTCCTAAGCGGCTAACAAAAGTAATGCCCATGTAGTTAACCATGTCGTTCGCCAATTGCGTGGCAATTATCTCACGGCGCAAACGATGGCGAGTTAATGGCTCGGCAAAACGTGTAGCAAGTTCTGCAGGGAAAGCGGTACTCGCAATCGCTGAAATATAATCATCTTCGGTAATACTTGGACGATTCAGCTGTTCTTTTAAATCGGCTTTCGTATAAGAAATTAACACCGCCAATTCAGGACGTGTTAAACCTTGATTTTGAGCGCGGCGATCCAACAACACGTCTTCTGATGGTAAAAACTCTAAGCTACGGTTCAGCTTGCCTTGGCTTTCGTAATCACGCATTAAGCGCACATATTCGTCTAAGCGTAATTTGCAATCGCGATAAGCCAAAGCAATCGCTTGGGTTTGGCGATAGTTATTATTCAGCACTAATTTACCGACCGCCTCGGTTTGTGCCATAAAGACTTCATTACGCTGCTTACGCGTTAGATCACCATTATCCATGATCTCGTTCAGCATAATTTTGATGTTGACTTCATGGTCGGAGCAATCGACACCGCCAGCATTATCAATAAAGTCGGTATATGATGCCCCACCGTTTAAGCCGTATTCAATACGCCCAAGTTGAGTCACACCTAAGTTACCGCCTTCACCAATCACCTTGGCACGAACTTCGTTACCATTAATGCGTAAGCCATCGTTCGCTTTATCCCCGACATTCGAATGGCGCTCTTCTCTAGACTTAATATAGGTACCAATACCGCCGTTCCAAATCAAATCCACCGGCGCTTTTAAAATCGCTTTAATTAAATCATTGGGTGCTAAGTAATCTTCTTTAATCTCAAAACGGACTTTCATTTCTGCGCTAATCGCTATGCGCTTAGCCGACCGCGAAAAGATACCGCCGCCGGTCGATATCAATGATTTATCAAAATCTTCCCAAGACGAACGTGGTAACTCAAATAAACGTTTACGCTCAGGGAAGGTCGCAGCCGAATCAGGATTTGGATCGACAAAAATATGCATATGGTTAAAGGCTGCCACTAAACAAATATGTTCCGATAACAGCATGCCGTTACCGAATACGTCACCCGCCATATCACCAATACCGACCACACTAAAATCGGTAGATTGAGTATTCAAACCTTGCTCACGGAAGTGACGTTGCACCGAAACCCAAGCGCCCTTCGCGGTAATGCCCATTTTCTTATGGTCGTAACCAATCGAGCCACCGGAAGCAAAGCCATCGCCCATCCAAAAACCGCGATTTACCGCAATTTCGTTGGCAATATCAGAGAAGGTAGCGGTGCCTTTATCCGCGGCCACCACTAGATATGGATCATCCGGATCATGGCGAATCACACGTTCAGGCGGTACAACATTACCTTCGACTAGGTTATCCGTGACATCGAGCAGTGCGCTAATAAAGGTTTGATAGCAAGCGATACCTTCCGCCATAAAGGCGTCTCGTCCGCCATCTTTTGGTAAACACTTAGCCACAAAGCCGCCCTTAGCACCCACGGGGACAATAACGGCATTCTTAACTTGCTGGGCTTTTACTAACCCCAACACCTCTGTACGGAAGTCGTCGCTACGATCCGACCAGCGAAGCCCACCACGCGCTACTTTGCCGCCGCGCAAATGCACACCTTCGACCCGTGGCGAGTAAACAAATATCTCGAACATCGGGCGCGGTAATGGCATGTCGCTGATGTTTGCAGGATTCAATTTGAAGGAAAGGTAACTCTTGTCGCAGCCATTTTCGTCCTGCTGATAAAAGTTGGTCCGCAGGGTGGCTTTAATTAATTCAATATAACGACGAATGGTGCGGTCTTCGTTAAGTTGAGCCACATTATCAAGATCAGCGATCAGTGATTCTTCAATCTTAGTAACCTTATCTTCTCGCTGTTCAAAGGTTTGCTCCTCTAGACCAAAGCGCTGATGAAATAGTTTGACTAACTGCGCACTGATACCGATATATCCGCACAAGGTATCAGCGATATAGGATTCGGAAATACCGAAACGAATTTGTTTCATGTAACGTGCATATGCACGCAGAATTGCGATATCTTTCCAGCCTAATTGGCCGCCAAGAACCAAACGGTTAAAGCCGTCATTCTCTGCACGCCCTTGCCATACCGCACTAAAAGCATCTTGAAATAGATGCTTAACCGCGCCGATATTGATTTTATCCGACAGGGTATAACGCAGCATAAAATTGTGAATCCAAATACGTCGACCATCAGCGCATTGAATTTCGTAAGGGTGCTCTCCTAACACACGAAGACCGAGATTTTCTAATACCGGAATAACATCCGACAAAGGTAAAATCGTTTCGGAATGAAACAGTTTAAAGCGTAATTCGTTTTCGCCTTCTTCCAATTCACGATAAAAACTCATGGCCATTTCTTTAGCTGAGTCACCGCGTAATTGCTCCATATGCTGAATATCAGCAACCGCGGTACGCGCGCCGAAACTCTCCCGATAGCCGGCAGGAAATGCTGCACGGTATTCATGGAACTGGACGTTACCCTTCTCTTCACCTACCTGTTCGATAAGCGCGTCGTGCATATCATCTGTCCAAGAACGTACAACTTGGCGAATTTTACGAGCTACGATTTCCTCATCTAGCGTATTGTCTCTATCGGGGTTTAACCGCAACATAAAGTGCGTACGAGCAAGCACCGATTCAGAAAAATAAGTATTAAACTCAATATCCAGCGGTTCAAACTCTTGGCGTAACACCTGCTCCATTTTGTAGCGCAATTCAGTGTTGTATATGTCGCGTGGTGTATATGCTAAGCAAGATACAAACTTACTGTAAGAATCTTTGCGTAAGTAAACGCGCGTCTGGCGTCGTTCTTGAATATTAAGGATGCTAATGGCTGTTTTATAAAGATGGTTAACATCCGACTGGAACAGCTCATCACGCGGATAGACTTCAAGTATGCGATTAAGCTCTTTACCGCTATGACTCCATGCCTCAAATTGAGCTAATGCCCGCACGCCGTTCAATTTTTCACGAATTAACGGAATATTATTCGGCGTCTCGATATACACGATCGAGGTGTACAGGCCCATAAAGCGCATACCACCCACCACATTCCCGCTTTTATCAAAGCGTTTAACCACGACGTAATCTGGATACGCAGGGCGATGCACTCGACTGCGCGTCCCCGACTTCATAAAGCTCACCATGTTCGGGCTGGTGATAAAGTCTTGAATCTCTGGCTCTAGCTCTTCTAGCTTGATGCGATTACGAGTTGCCGAATTAAATTTGAAAATACCTAAATCATTGGCGCTATCACGTACCACATAGCGCTCTTTCTTCTCGGTTTCGATACTGAATTCGTCATAGGCCAAAAACGTAAAGTGGTTATTTACCAACCACTGCATAAAAGCTTCAGACTCGGTACACTCTGCTTTATCGTGATGCCCTGATGATTTACCAAGATCAACACCCGCTGCTTTTGCCTTTGCAACAATCGCCGGAAAATCTCGAACACAGCTATTCACTTCAGACAACACGGCAATCAACTCTTGCGTCACCGCATCAAGCAGTTCGGTATCGGAATGATGATCAACCTCAATATAAATAATGGCTTCACTAACCGACGTTTTACTGGCCTGATTCCATGTTTTACTCGTATTTAATTTTCCGGCTTTACTGCGTTCGGCATTGAGTGCGCAATAATGGATCGCGTGCAGCGACATCTGCCGAGCATTCAATTGCATGCGTACAGAATCGACTAAAAATGGCATATCCTCAAAAACCACTTCGATGACCGTATGCATCGACTGCCAGCCATGATTTTCGTAGTCGGGGTTAAACACCCGTACCTTAGGACTTCCCGCTTCGCGCTGCTGAATAAACTGCCAACACGATAATGCAGCGCCATAAACATCATCCACCGAGCGGGCCAACAATTCGTCTTGCGGCGCTCCGGAGTAGTACAAATCCGAAAATTGCTTCAGTAAAGTCGCTTGATTTGCTTCGTTGCGTTCGTCTATCAGAGTGTGTAAAGCTGTGAGCATGGTGACGTCTCGTATCTTTGTTATCTGGTTATATGCATTAAGCGTAGATCATTTGGTCACATTGACAGGTTCTACAGTTCAATCCCCTACCAACTATCTGTTGACGCTCCTTTACCAATGGCCACAGAACTTTGTGAGTTACGACCTATCTGAGCATTGACCCACGCGAATGAATCACTAAAATCCTAAACAAATCAAAGTGCTAGGAACGGACTGACATGACACTACAAGCGGGTTTTCTGCAGCTCAAAGCATCCTTGCAGGAACGCATCATTGGTCAACCTCATTTGGTCGATCGCCTACTCATTACCCTCTTAGCTGATGGCCATTTACTGGTTGAGGGTGCCCCGGGTCTCGCCAAGACCAAAGCGATTAACGCCTTAGCCGAACGAATTGAAGGCGAATTCAAACGCATTCAGTTCACCCCCGATCTTTTGCCGGGTGATATTACGGGTACGGATATTTATCGCCCACAGACGCAAAGCTTCGATTTTCAGGCTGGCCCAATTTTTCACAACCTCATTCTTGCTGACGAAATCAACCGAGCACCGGCCAAAGTACAAAGTGCCTTGCTAGAGGCGATGGCCGAGCGCCAAGTCACGGTTGGTGGTGTTACTCGTCCATTGCCCGAACTATTTATGGTCATGGCGACTCAAAACCCGATTGAACAAGAAGGCACCTACCCTCTACCTGAGGCACAGCTTGATCGCTTTTTGTTACATGTAAAAATCGGTTACCCCGACGCTAACTCAGAACAAGCAATTTTACGTTTAGCCCGTGGCGAGGCCATGAATGCTGCGAACGATATCGAACATCCGTTATCGGCAGAGGATATTATGAAAGCGCGCCAAGAAGTGCTTTCTCTCCATATGAGTGACGCCGTAGAGCAATATTTAGTTCAACTTATTATGGCTACCCGCGAACCCAAAGCGTATGGCGAAGACATCGCGAACTGGATCGAATATGGCGCTAGTCCTCGCGGTACAATTGCGTTAGATCGCTGTGCTCGCGCTCATGCGTGGTTAGCTGGCCGCGACTACGTAAGCCCAGATGATATTAAAGCTGTGGCTCACGATGTATTGCGCCACCGCCTATTACTGAGCTTTGAAGCTGAAGCCAGTGGTATGAACTCTCAACAAGTCATTAATGAGCTGCTCAAACGCGTACCGGTTGCTTGAAGATGTTAGGGCACTTTTCTAACGGCACTGAAATTCTGCCAGAAAACTTGGCCGGTTTGCGTGTGCTTGCGCCGCAACTACCGCTGCAAAGGCAGAAGAAAGTACTTAACGATTTAGCAGGTACACATACGGCTGCAGTGCGCGGTCGCGGTATCGATTTTTCCGAAGTACGCGAATATTTACCCGGCGACGACATTCGTAGCATGGACTGGCGCGTGACTGCCCGCACCGGCGATGCACACATCAAGTTATTCCGCGAAGAACGAGAACGCCCAGTACTCATTATTTGCGATTTACGCAGCTCAATGGATTTTGGTACTCGGCGCACGCTTAAGCGCGTATTAGCGGCTGATATTGCAGCCCTATTAAGTTGGTCTGCATTGGCCAAAGGCGACCGTATCGGCGGCCTGCTGTTTAACGACGTAACAGAATTAGATTTACGTCCCCGTACTGGCCGTAAATCCTTGATGAATTTACTGCATCAACTTAGCAGCCTAGAAGTCAGCAAGCCCAACGCTTTACAGCCGCAAAATCCAGCCCAACGCATGGCCGATATCTGCAAGCACGTCAGCCGCATCGCTCATCCCGGCAGTGCTGTGTATTTTATTAGCGATTGGCTAGGCTTCGACGCACAAGCAGAACGCTTAATTTATCCGCTAACGCGCCATTGCGATTTAACCGCAATACACATCAGTGACCCCTTCGAGCAATCGTTACCTGCTGGCCGATTCACCCTAACCGATGGCCAACAACGACAAGTATTGGATGCCAGCAGCCAAAATACACGCAACGCTCATCAGCAACATTGGGATGCTCAACAGCTAATACTCGGCCAACATTTACAGCGTCTACAAGTCCCCCTAATTCGAATTAGTACAGCGGATGATCCATTACCTTTATTGCGTAAAGGTTTAGGGTTAACGAAGGGAAGCAAGCGATGAACTCCCAACCAGCAAATGTCCAAGCGCTACCATTAAAAGATATTTATTTACCCGACCCCATTGGCCTTTGGCCTCTTGCTCCAGGTTGGTGGTTACTGATCATTTTAGTGCTAGTACTCATAGGCACGGCTATTTGGTTTTGGCAATACGACCGTAAATATGGCGCTCCAAAACGTCAGGCTCGCGATCTTATCGTTGGTGCATATACACAATGGAAAATTGATCAAAACAACGAACACTATTGCGAAACCATTAACCAAAGCTTAAAGCGCTACTGGCGGCTTTATAATAAAGATGCGGGTGCGCTCTCCGGTAAAGACTGGGTACTAGCCCTAAATCGAATTGGACAGTCACCCATATTTACTGGTGATTTAGCTCATTCTCTCGCGTCCGGCCCTTATCGCCCTACGGCCTACATACCGCATGCAGAATTACAGGAAGCAGCATTGCGCTGGCTAAAAGTTGCCAATAGCAAAGCCTTGAGTCTGCCAATTACTTCTACAACTGGAGCCACCCAATGATCGAATGGCACTGGTTATGGGCACTTTGGTTATTGCCATTACCCATCATTATGCGATTAATCCCCGCGGTAAAACGCGACGAAGCTGCGCTTAAAGTGCCTAGCTTTACCTTATGGCAAAATGATTTTGGCCAATATCAAGTGGGGAGCACTAAGGTCAATTTTGCTTGGCTCTTACCTTGCCTTATTTGGGCTGGCTTAGTCGTCGCCCTCGCCCGACCAAGCTGGCTCGGCGATGTTGTCGAATTACCCGTAAGTGGTCGCGACTTAATGATGGCCGTGGATATTTCCGGCAGCATGGAAATAAAAGATATGGAAATTAACGGTAAAGCCGTTGATCGTCTGAGCATTGTAAAAGAAGTACTCAATGATTTTATCGACCGCCGAGAAGGCGATCGTTTAGGCTTAATTTTATTTGGTTCCAACGCCTACCTACAAACTCCGCTAACCTTCGATCGCGAAACGGTGCGCACCTTCTTAAATGAAGCGGCACTGGGTTTAGCGGGTAAAAAAACCGCTATTGGCGATGCGATTGCTCTTGCCGCCAAACGCTTAGAGAGTAACCCAGCAGAAAGCCGCGTACTGGTATTACTCACCGACGGTGCTAACACCGCAGGAGAAATCGAACCAGTCAAAGCCGCAGAACTAGCGGCGCAAATGGGAATTCGAATTCATACCATAGGCCTTGGTGCAGATTCGATGGAGGTCACCAGCTTCTTCGGCTCGCAGCGAGTTAACCCTTCTAGAGATTTAGACGAAGACTCACTCCGTAAAATCGCTGACCTCACTGGTGGAAAATTTTTCCGTGCACGCAACACCGGAGAGCTAGAAGAGATTTACACCATTATCGATCAACTGGAACCAACAGAAAAAGATCCAGAAATCTATCGTCCGCAAACCAGCCTGTATCAATGGCCGTTATTAGCCGCATTAATATTAAGCTTAATTCAAGGTGTCTTTAGCTCAGGTGTATTATCACGTATTAACAGCACCAAAGGAGGGGCGCTATGAACCCTCTTGATTGGTTAGTACCGTTATCTGATTTTCATTTTTTACGGCCAATGTGGTTACTGCTAATTATACCAGCCGTCATTGCCTTCGTAATGCTACTCAAACAACGTTTAGGTGAAGGTGATTGGCAACAAGTTGTTGATCCCGCATTGCGCGCCTACGTGCTCGATCGTGCGCCCAAGCAATCCACAAAAAGTGGCCATTGGTGGATTTTAATCGCGTGGCTCGTCGCTACCCTCGCGTTATCCGGTCCCACATGGCAACGCATTCCTGTGCCGGTAATGAAAAACCAAGATGCCTTAGTCATTCTAATGGATATGTCGCTGTCGATGGGATCTCAAGATATTAAGCCCTCGCGCGCTATTCGCTCGGTGCAAAAAGTGACGGATATTATTCGCGAACGAAAAGACGGTTTAACCGCCGTCATCGCCTACTCGGGTGATGCTCATACCGTCACCCCATTTACTGATGATGGCGAAACCATAGAGCATCTATTGCCATCACTAACACCCGAAATCATGCCTAAACTGGGGAGTCGTCCGGATAAAGCGATAAAATTAGCGCAAGAATTAATGACGAATGCCAATATTCGCAAAGCGCAATTCCTATTACTTACCGACGGCATACAGCCGAATGATGTAACTCGCATAAAAGATTTACTCGGCGAGAATACGCCACTAGCCGTCATTGCCATTGGTACTGCCGAAGGTGCGCCAGTATCGCTAGGCGACCAAGGTTTCTTACGCGATAACGACGGCAATATCGTGTTACCTCGTTTAGATACCGCACCGCTCAATGAACTGCGCGCACAAACCAATGTGCCTTGGCTACCACTGGCCTTCGATGATCGTGATTGGAAAACCTTATTAAAGTCGGAAGTGACCGCCAATAATGAAGAAGCAGATTCCAGCCGTAATACCCAATACGACCAGTGGCACGATGCGGGTTTTTGGCTGATATTCTTGTTGTTACCGATCGCGCTAATCACTTTCCGTCGTGGCGTTGTATATACCATCGTATTGATTCCAGCACTTTGGAGCCAACCAAGTGATGCCTTTGAATGGCAAGACTTATGGAAAACGCCCAATCAACAAGGACAAGACCTAATTGCTAACGATCCCAATAGCGCCGCAGAAAAATTTGATGATCCAAGTTGGAAAGGCAGCGCTCTCTACAAAAGCGGTGACTACAAAGGAGCTATAGATCAATTTAGCCAAGACGGCACAGCAAAAGGCAAATACAACCAAGGCAACGCTCTTGCGCAAACAGGTGATTTAGACAAAGCGATAGAAGCTTACGACGAAGTTATTGAACGCGCAGATGCTAACTCGCAACTAGCTCAGGATGCTAAGGCTAACCGTCAACTCGTTGAAAAAATAAAAGAGCAGCAAGAAAAGCAACAGCAAAACCAACAGTCATCAGACGACAATCAATCCTCTGACGATAAAAACAACTCTGATCAAAAAAATAATCAGCAACAAAACGATCAACAAAAGAATAGCGATGAAAACCAGTCGGCAGATCAGAGCCAATCTTCTGACTCGCAACAAAGCGACTCGAAAAATCAGCAAAATGATAGCCAATCGCAAGATCAACAGAACTCATCATCCAGCCAACAAGAAGATGACGACTACGCTGAGCAACAGGCGCAAAAAAATAAAGAACAGAAAGACCAAGAACAAAAAGATTCAAAAAATGCTCAGTCGCAAGCCGATCAAGAGCAACAAGAGAAAGAATCAGAAGATGAAAAGAATGCTGCTCAAGCGGGTGAAAAATCCGACGAAGAGCAAGATAAAGAAGACGCTCAGTCTATGGCTCAGCAACAACAGGAACAAGACCAAAACGGCGAAAACCCAGACGATACACTGGGCCAACTCGATCCTAACGCAAGCCAGCAAGATGGCATGACGCGTGAAGAAAAAGCCGCGAGGCAGAACTGGTTAAATCGAGTGCCGGATAATCCGGGCGTACTATTACAACGCAAATTTTTATATCAGTATCGCCAACAAGCTGATGACGACAAAGAGGAAGTCTTATGGTGAAGCCTAGCCGCAACCAGCGCTGGTACACACTGCCCGTAACGCTAATGGCACTATTGCTGTTAGCCATTCCAGTGCGTGCCGCCGAATTATTAGCCAGTGTTGATCGCAAAGAAATCACAAAATCCGACGTCGTTACACTACAAGTTCGCTATACCGGCAATGCTGGATTTTCTAGTCCAGAATGGTCGGGACTAGACAAAAGCTTCGACATTATTAGTCAAAATCGCTCCATGCAATTCAATATGGCGAATGGTAACAGCACCTCGTATACCGAATGGACGCTATCACTAGCGCCTAAATCAACGGGCAAACTCACAATTCCAGCATTTATATTTGATAAAAGCCGTAGCGAGCCAATTACCGTTAACGTCACCGATTCGCCCAAAGCCACAAATGCCAGCAATGAAGAGTTTTATTTTCAGGTAGAAGTCAGTGGCGGTACGCATTATGTGCAAGAGCAATTACTGTACATCGAGAAATTGTTTTACACCGTTAATCACGAAGACCCATCGTTATCGGAATTTGCCGTAACTGATGCGCAGGTCCAAGCACTCGGCGAACCCAAACAATATATCACCGTCGTGGATGGCCAACGCATCGGCGTATATGAACGTCGTTATGCCATATTTCCAGAAGTTGCAGGCGAATTAGTGATACCTGGGCAACGCTTCAGTGGCCGCATCAGTAATCGTTACGACCGCTTTAATCGTGGCCGCACCGCCACCGTAGTAAGCAAACCGATTAAGCTAAACGTGCAGCCAATACCTAAAGATTACCCACAAGCACCTTGGTTACCTGCCAGCAATCTAAAAATTGAAGAGAGCTTTAGCAAAGACGAAAAAAGCTGGAAAGTTGGCGAGCCTGTTACGCGCTCATTTAAAATTACCGCCGACGGAATTTCGGGTAGCCAAATTCCACCGATACCAACACCCGAAGTATCGCAACTACGCTACTACCCAGACCAAACCAACCAAGATACACAAATGGATGAAACTGGCTTACACGCCACCGTTGCACAATCGGTTGCCTTAGTGCCGACCACCGCTGGAAGAATAGTCCTGCCAGAGCTGCGTATTCCATGGTGGAACACACGCCTAAATACGGTTGAATATGCTGTATTGCCCGCTCGCACCATTCAGGTCGCCGAGGCCGTTAGCAGTATTCCTACTCCGGTGACTGCGCCGCAAGACTTAACCGTGAACAGCACCGAGGTAGAAACAAATACCACTAACGGAATATGGCCGTGGATCTGTGCCCTGCTCGTGATCAGCAATATCGGCACACTAGCGCTACTATGGTTCCTTCGTGCTCGTCCAAATGGTGGCGACATAAGCCCGCGAAAACAGGGTAAAAAAGAAAATAGCGTAACCGTAGAAGGCAACTGGAAAGAAGTACGCATTGCCTGCCAAAGCAGCAGCCCAAAATACATGCGCGACGCCATATTACGCTGGGCACCCGTGCACTTTAATGACCCTACGCTGCTAACGATGGATCAGTTAATACAGCATTACCAAGACCCCAAAATAAAAGCGGCATTAGCAGAGCTGGATGCACAACTATACTCACAGCAGGACAACAGCGCATTTAATGGCAATGCCTTGCTCACTTTGCTAAAGAAGGAAGATCCAAACAGTAAAAAGAAAAATACTAAAGAGGGTTTAGCCCCGCTTTACCCCTAATTGATATTGGGCTGGGGCTAAATTAGCTCGCTGGTGCTGTCGGAGCGGATCTTATCCGCGATCAGCGTTGACTATATCGCTAGGTTATTCGCGAAAGAGTTTCGCTCCTACAATTTCACATACCTGTAAGAGCGGATCTTATCCGCGATAAGTGTCGATTATGTCGCGAGGTTATTCGCGATGCCTTATCGTCTTACAACCAACTCTCTACTTTTTTGCGATCCGGAATCGACCCCGAATGCACTACCACCTCATCAACCACCACCGCTGGTGTACTCATCACTCCATAATTCATCATCACCTCGGCGCTGGTTTCCTTTACGAGGTTAACTGGCACACCATGCTCGTCGGCTATCGCCTGAATCACCGCCGCCGTTTTAACGCATTTTGCACAACCACTACCCAATACTTTAATTTGCTTCATATTTATCTCCGCTAACTAAAACTAACCGCATTCAAACTCCAACCCATCACCGTAAACGAAAACAGTAATAGCGCTAAAATGATCGCTAGTAACTTCCAAGTCATCACCTGCTTTAACAAAATAAACTCAGGGAAACTCGCGGCCACCGTACTCATGCAAAACGCCAACGTTGTGCCAATTGGCAGTCCCTTAGTGATCAAACTTTCCATTACAGGAATAACACCCGTGGCGTTGGAATACAGCGGGATACCTAACAATACCGCCATAGGCACCGACCACCACTGGCCACTACCTAAATTCGTTTCGATCCACTCTACAGGCACATATCCGTGCAACGCTGCACCTAAACCCACACCGATAAAAACCCATTTCCAAACGCGGCTTAAAATATCCAATAGCTCGTGCTTGGCGAACTCATGCCGTTCTTTCGCGGTTAACTTCGGTGTATTCGCACGTTCAGCGACCGTAGCAGGGTTAGCCGATTGATACGCTTTAAGCGCAAAAGGCTGTAACAACCTTTCTGCATGAATAAGATCTAAGAACATACCACCCGCAATCCCGATAACTAAACCGACCAAGACATACGCTAGAGTAATCTCCCACCCCACCAAACTTAACAAAAGCAACACCGCCACCTCGTTAATAAGCGGCGACGTTAAAAGAAACGCCATTGTGATCCCAACCGGAATACCACCCGACGTAAAACCAAGGAAAACAGGAATACTAGAACAAGAACAAAACGGCGTAATCGCACCAAATATCGAACCCATGAAATAACCGATAAACCGGTTTTTTCCCGCCAAATAATCACGAACTTTTTCGATATTAAGAGAAGCACGAATCAACGCAATGAAATAAATCATCAACACCAAAAGAAAGAAAATCTTAGTGGTATCTTCAATGAAAAAATGAACAGCACCGCCCAGCTTAGAACCTGGCAACAACCCGAACAGCGTATAAGCCATCCAATCAGCTAGATCAGTAAAAATACTCAGCACATATACCTCTCATTCGCACAGCGAATAGGTCATCAGAAGACACAAGGTAACAACCCCTGATGAACGAGTATACAAGCTAAATGGCGAGGTAAACCTAGCGAGATGCGAGGTATTGGAGGAATCAGCGGTTATCTGGCTTTATCATGACTTAGGACAGCTAATTGGCGACACTCGATACGGGCTGTCATGTAGGACCGCAAAATAGGTAAACCAAAAAATGGCAGCGAAATCCATTAGGCCCCAAAATCGAACTATCATATCGTCAAGATACCCAAAGCATACTGACCAAGCCCTTCCTCGCCAAAATTAGCGACTATAAACTCCTCTGGACTTGAGATTTCAATAACTTCTATGGTTGCCAAGCTAACGGCAACATGCGCTGCTTCCATCATATTACTAATCAAAATTTTTCCTTCTTCTGGATTGACCGCAACTACAGCACCAAGATGCATGTTATAGCCAAGATCACCCGATGTTTTATTAAGACAAATAAGACCAGATCCCTCAGCAGGAAGAGCGTCAAACTTATAATTTGTTGTGCCTTCAGCCTTTTGATGAAAATTTTCTTCTGCACTTATATTGTATTTTCTATCACCAAAGGTCGCGTAAACATGGGGGTCTCGATCGACACCCGCAGCCCAATCAAGTAACCCTCCATTGGCGTAGCATTGAATAATGTACTCAGCAGACTCAATACAACTTTTAGGAACCTTCTTCGAGCCTCGTATACTTCTAGCGCTAATTGCTACAAAATCTAATTTCTTTTGCCATCCCATAATATTCACATCCTTTTATAATAATATTTCTAATAGAGCAGTCATAAATGCTCGCCTGAAATTCGGCATCCATTACGACTGCTATGTCGAGTTACCTTTACTCTATGGAGTGTATAGATATCAGGCAAGCGGATTTATTTAAATTTTCTTTTTGGGTCGTCAAAAAATTAATGATTTAGCATTAGTTTTTTGGTGATCTGGCCCGAATGGTCGAATTTTAGACTTTATATTGGAACTACTGCGAAATAGGTTCGCTTTTATGTGGCTTGTCTATCGGCACTGCTCGCTTCGCTCCCTGAGTACCTCCTACGATTATGCTGAGTACCTCCAACGTTTATGCTGAGTACCTCTTACAGTTTTTAATTCAACCTACAGCCATGTAGGAGCGACTCAACGAACGCTTTTTGTTCGTAGTCGCGATAAACGCAGAGTATAGAATCAACGATTTACATCGGCACTGCTCGCTTCGCTCCCTGAGTACCTCCTACGATTATCCGAGTACCTCCTACGATTATCCGAGTACCTCCTACAATTTAATATGAACAAGCTAGAAAAAGAATGCGTTAGAAGTTCGAAGACGTCGATCGTTCATTTGCTATGTTTGATAGATGTATTACAAACACCATTTTCTTTATCACAACTGAACTTTGGCAAAAACGTGCTTGTCGTAAAATTCACCGTTTTTATAACATGCTTTGTGGAATATCCCCTCGCGCTGAAAGCCGCATTTTTCTAGTACGTGCATCGATGCTTTATTGGGGTCAAACACAGTACCGTAGATACGAACAATATCAGTAGTAGAGAAGATCATATCGGTTAACGCGTTAGTGGCTTGGCTTGCGTAACCAGCTCCCCAAAACGGCTCACCAAGCCAGTAGCCTATTTCTGCAGATCTGCAGCCTTCGAATAGCCCGGGCTCAGCACCAACGCAGCCGATCAATTCGTCGTTGAGCGTAATTGCACGAACAATACCGACTTTACTACCGGTAGAAATCCACCAATTTGCATCATCTTCTGAATATGGAGTCGGCATTCGAGAAGATAGGTATCGGGTAACGTTGTGATTATTTAATAATTCCACTAATGCACTGGCATCTTCTGGTAAAAACTCTCGAAGGCTAATCATGGTATTTTCTCGCCGAAGTTTATTACTATACTTATTTTTAAGGCCGTTACTTTATACTTCACGGCTGCTTATCATAAACCGCGACACCTTCAGGGATCACATACCAATCTTGCTTTTCACTTACCCAAACATGCGCTACTGGATGAATAATGCCGGTATCCGATAAATTCGATGGTTTAAGTTTGATCTTATCAGGTTCAGCTGGATTGAAATGATAAATGCGATTGCCACATGTAGGGCAAAATTTCGCTCCGTTTAAGTTTCCGCTTTCTGCAACTCTTACCCACTCTTTCATCTCGCCATTAAATTCGACGGTATCAGCATTCACCAGTGCGGTGATACTAAACGCACTGGTGGAAAGCTTTTGGCATTCTTTGCAGTGACATGCAACGACCATTAGTGGCTCAGATAGCAATTTATATGTCACTTGACCACAGTGACATGATCCTTGAATCGGGAATGTCATTTTTATCTCCTAAGCTTTATCGAGCTTCGTGCAAATATTCAAGAACTCTGGTCATCAGGCTATTTATTGATGTGTAACTTTCTTTCACCGCGGCCAAAATTTCGGCTTCTGACTGAATATATTCTCCCGCCACCAACTCGTCTCTGCAATTCGTAACAAGAGCTTGCGCCGATACCGGCGTGGTTTCGAGATGAAACTGCAACCCAATAACATTACGACCGAGCTGGAATGCCTGATTTTCACACCCTTGGCTTTTTGCTATTTGCACAGCACCCTCAGGCAGGCTGAAGGTTTCACCGTGCCAATGAAATACGTCGATTTCTTTTGGAAACTGAAACGTTGAGCTAGTTTCGGAATTAACCGCCGTTATGGGAAACCAGCCAATTTCTTTTACGGTATTAGGAAAGACCTTAGCGCCCATCGTATCAGCAATAAGCTGTGCTCCTAAACAAATACCCAGTACAGGTATTCCTAAATCAATGGCCTGCTTTATGAAGTCTTTTTCTTGCGCTAACCACGGATATTCAGCTTCATCGTTAACACTCATAGGGCCACCCATAACAACAAGAAAATCAATACTCTCGATATCAGGGAAAACGGCTGAACTATAAAGTGGCGTATTTGAGATTTCGTAGCCTGCATTTACAAGCCAAGATTCTATGCTTCCTAAACCTTCAAACGATACATGCTGTAAGTAATGTGCTCGCATTTAGACCCCCAATGCCCTTCTAGCTTGGATTTAATTGTACACCTGAAAAATTTCAGTTCTAAGTATATGCACTTTATGGAGTGTTAAAGTGGTGAGCAAGCGGTATATTTAGCGATACCATTTTGGCCACCGCACTCTTAGAGACAGAAGTAATTTAGCATTAGATCCTTATGGACGAGCAAAACCATATACCAAACACTAACGAAGCGTTCTGTACATGAAACTACTGGCCCTCTCTGGCAGCCTGCGCCGTACGTCGTACAATACTGCCGCCATTCAAGCACTAAAACGACTTGCCCCAACGAGTATTGAGATTGTTATTGGCGACATTAGCTCGTTGCCCCTGTTCAACCCTGACATTGAGAACAATGATATTCCTGCGGTGCAAGCGCTTAAGTCTACTTTAGCGCAGGCCTCGGGCTTAATCATCGCAAGCCCTGAATATGCTCATGGCATTAGCGGGCCGATGAAGAATGCCTTGGATTGGCTAGTCAGCGGTGTTGAATTTCCTTATAAGCCGATCATGTTGGTCAACACCTCACCGCGAGCGTCGCATGCGCTGAATGCGTTAATTGAAGTGATCACTACGATGTCGGGCGATATCATCGAAAGCGCAAGCGTTACCGTTCCCTTGTTGAGTAGCGAACTGGATGCGGATGGTATTGTGGAAAACCGAGAAATCTCAGCAGTGCTGAGTAATGGCCTTAAAGAATTTTGCCAGAGGATTGAAGCGTCAATCCCGTAGGAGCGGATCTTATCCGCGAAAGCGTTGATTACACCGCAACGTTATTCGCGAAAAAGTTTCGCTCCTACAATGTCACACACCTGTAAGAGCGGATTTTATCCGCGACAGCATTGATTACACCGAGACGCTATTCGCGAAAAAGTTTCGCTCCTACAATGTCACATACCTGTAAGAGCGGATCTTATCCGCGACAGCATTGATTACACCGCAACGCTATTCGCGAAAAAGTTTCGCTCCTACAATGTCACACACCTGTAAGAGCGGATCTTATCCGCGATCATCGTTAGTTTACGCGTCAGCAACACTCAATCCATGCTCTGCCAGCATTTCAATAAACGCAGCTTCATCCAATACGGTGACGTCTAGCTGTTGGGCTTTGGCTAATTTGGAGCCTGCTTTTTCGCCAGCAACGAGGAAGTCGGTTTTGGCGGATACGCTGCCGGTTACTTTTACGCCTAGGCGTTCGAGTAAGGTTTTGGCTTGTTCACGGGTAATGTCGCTGAGGGTTCCAGTGATAACCGCTATTTGCCCACTAAGAGGCGCATCTTCGGCTTTTGTCGGCTCTTGTTCTTCCCAGCTAATTCCGGCTTTTTGCAGTTGTTCTATGACAGTGCGATTGTGTTCTTCGGCAAAGAAGTTGGTGACATGAGCGGCAACGATACCGCCCACATCGGCAACTTCTAATAGCTGTTCGTTGCTGGCGTTCATGATGCGTTCTAAAAAGCCAAAATGTGCGGCTAAATTCTGAGCGGTGACAGTTCCGACTTCACGAATACCGAGTGCGTATAAAAACCGACCTAGGGTGGTTTTTTTCGCGGTTTCGAGTGCATCTAATACATTTTGTGCGGATTTTTCGGCCATGCGTTCAAGGCCTGATAACTGCTCTAATGTGAGATGAAATAAATCATCTACTGAGTCAATTAATCCGGCGTCCACTAGTTGATCAATTAATTTATCGCCTAAGCCTTCAACATCTAATGCTTTACGCGAGGCGAAGTGTTTGATCGCTTCTTTGCGTTGCGCTGAGCACACTAGGCCGCCGGTACAGCGCGCCACGGCTTCGCCTTCTACCTTTTCGATGTGCGAATTACACACGGGGCAGGTTTCGGGCATAGTGATTTCAATCGTGGTTTCAGGGCGACGATCTTCCACTACCGATACAATTTGTGGAATCACATCACCGGCACGACGAATAATCACGGTATCGCCAATACGCACGCCTAGGCGCGCGACTTCGTCCATATTGTGCAATGTGGCATTGCTCACGGTAACACCGGCCACGTGCACTGGCTGAAGGCGCGCTACGGGCGTTAATGCCCCCGTGCGCCCTACTTGAAAATCAACACCCAGTAATTCGGTCATTTGCTCTACGGCAGGGAATTTATAAGCAATAGCCCAACGTGGCGCACGGGCAACAAAGCCAAGGCGTTCTTGTAAGGTTAGATCGTTTACTTTAAATACGGTGCCGTCGATTTCATACGCTAACGAATGACGTTTTTCGCCAAGCTGCTGAAAAAAGGCTTCGGCTTCTTCAATACCCTGCACTACTCGCATTTCTTCGTTAATACGAACGCCCCATTCTTTTAATTTATACAGAATATCGGCATGGGTATTGGGTAAGGTCGCTTCGTCACTAACAACGCCAATACTGTAGGCGCAAAATTCGAGTGGGCGTTGTGCGGTAATTTGCGGATCAAGCTGACGTAATGAACCTGCCGCGGCATTGCGAGGGTTAGCAAATAACTTAGTATCGTTCGCACGCGCCCGTTCGTTGTAAGCTTCAAAGCCTGCTTTAAGCATGTACACTTCGCCACGAATTTCGATGCGTTGCGGGTAATCATCACCGCGTAAACGCAAAGGCACGTTTTTAATGGTGCGCACGTTTTGGGTAACGTCTTCGCCGGTTTGACCATCGCCACGAGTGGCGGCACGCACTAATAATCCGTCTTCGTACAATAGACTAATGGCCAATCCATCAAGTTTTGGTTCACAAGCGTATTCAACGGTATCCGTGCTTTTTAAACGATCTAAAACGCGTTGATCAAAAGCAATAAATTCTTCGCCGTTCATGGCGTTATCCAGCGATAACATAGGGCGTTCATGGGTTACGCTGGTGAAGCCAGCGAGTGGAGCAGCGCCTACTCTTTGTGTTGGCGAGTCGGAGGTGACTAAGCTCGGATTCTCTTGCTCTAAGGTTTGTAATTCGCGCAATAAGCGATCGTACTCCGCATCAGGAATACTCGGTTCATCTAAAACGTAATAACGATGATTATGTAAGTTAATTTGCTCACGTAAGGCGATTATTTGTTCGGAAGGTGCGCTATTAGTTGCAGAAGTATTAGCAGTAGAAGTCGACGCGCTGGCGTCGTCGGAAAATAAATCGTGTTGGCTCATGACATTCTCTATCGACATATTGGTAGGCCAAAAAACAACGCGGCTGAAATCAGCCGCGCGTTATATTTACTACCACTAAATTTTCGCTTTATACGCTATTTTAGTGACGCTGTTTTTTTGCCCGTAAGCGCTGTTGGCGCTCGTAATCTAAAATTTGTTGGCGTTCGTGTTCACGTGTTTGCGAAGTCATGGCGCTGTGTGTGCCATCAAGTACGTCGGCTTTTAAATTACGCGATACAACCATCGCCATTTCAGACATGGCTTCGTAGGCTTCTAACGGGCGCTTAGCTCCCGGCAAACTCATAAAGAAACTCAATCCGGTAAACATTTGCTCGGCCATTTGTCCTGGTGCAAATACGCCCGGCTCATGGCTTTGAGCAACCGAGAACTGAATATTGCCTTGGCCATCGGCATCTTCAAAGCGATGGAATATATTCTTTTCGCCGTAACGTAAATCACAACTATTGAACAAAAACAGTAAATCTTTACCAGAAAAACCCTCTGGATCACGAGCAATAGTATGAATCACTAATACCAATTCAGCATCAGGGCGGTTCGCTAATACTTCAGCATTTGGGCCAGCAAAATTTACCGGCTGAGAAATCGTATTTTCAGGTAGTAGGCTTTCAACTTCGTCTTCTAGATGCGGATCATTTACGGTGTCAGGATCTTCTACTTGAGGAAGGTCTGCTTCCGCCTCCGCCTCCGCCTCCGCTTCCGCAGCATCTTCAGCGTCTTGTATGGTGACATCGACTTTTGGCTGCGAAACGTTTTCTTTTTCTTTCTTTGTGGTTTCACCCACGACACGAGGGGCCGATAAAATACCGTCGGCAAACGCATCATCTGAACCCAGCTCTTCAACATCCAACAACACCGGCACTTGTTCATCCAGATTCACTGGGCGCGCTTTCGGAATTAGTGGAGAATTTGGGATTTCAACGGGCTTATGCGGAGCAGGATGACTTTCTTTATGCTTGGCAAAGGTAGAGGTGGTTTTCGGCTTGTTATAATTCGCTAGCGTGGACGGCTTCAGAGGCTGAGGTGGTTTCTGCGGCGATTTAATCGATGGTTTGACATCGTCGAGCGCTGAGAACGACACTGCGTCAGCAGGAATATCGGCTGAGTCTTCGTCTTTACCAGACATAAGCACTGCTAATGAATCTTCTTCGTCGCTATTAGCCGTATGGCCAATAACCCGAGCTTTGCCGGGCAATTCAGGATTGAAGTCATCTTCAGGAAGGTTGTGTCCGCCACTAGGGATATCCAAACGTAGTGCCTCTGCACGGGCACGTTTCATACGTCTAAATCCGTCGACTAGAATTACCACCATTCCTAATAATCCAATTAGGATCATGACGGTGCGCCAGCTCCACTCCATATTTTGCCTCTAAACCTGCTTGCCAAATGTATTGTTATAAAGTTAACGATGAAACTAAACCACGATATTACACCACGCTGGCTCAGCATGACATAACGCTATCAATCTAGTCCATGTTCAGCTTGGATGACAGCGCTGGCGAGTAGTTTCATTGGAGTGCATTATCCTTCCACCATGCTGGCAGCTTCTTCGACATCCACAGACACCAAACGAGATACACCCGGTTCGTGCATGGTAACCCCCATCAGCTGATCGGCCATTTCCATGGCGATCTTGTTGTGAGTGATGTAGATAAACTGCACTTTTTCCGACATAGCTTTCACCAGTCGGGCATAACGCCCTACGTTGGCGTCATCCAGTGGTGCATCCACTTCGTCGAGCATACAGAAAGGCGCTGGATTGAGCTGGAAGATGGAGAAAACTAAAGCAATTGCAGTAAGAGCCTTCTCGCCACCCGACAGCAGGTGAATGGTGCTGTTCTTTTTGCCCGGCGGACGGGCCATGATGCTCACACCCGTGCTCAGCAAATCATCACCGGTGAGTTCTAGGCAGGCATGGCCGCCACCAAATACTTTCGGGAATAACTCAGCAAGGCCGGCGTTCATTTTCTCGAAGGTTTCTTGGAAGCGGCTGCGCGTTTCTTTGTCGATCTTTTGAATCGCACCTTCTAAGGTGTTCAACGCTTTTTGCAGATCGTCGTTTTGCGCGTCAAGGTAGACCTTACGCTCTGACTGCAATTTATATTCTTCAATTGCTGCTAAGTTAATAGCCCCTAGGCGCTGAATGCGTTCGGCAATTTTGAGAAGGTCTTGCTGCCACTGCTCGGAGTTGGCTTCATCCGGCATATTTTCGAGTACGTCTTTAAGAGTGAGCTTGTCTTCTTGTAGCTGCTCAACCAGACCTTGACGACGAATATCCAATGCTTGGCATTCCATCCGCACCGATTCTAAATCGTTACGTACTTCCAACGCGCGACGCTCAGCATCAGCGCGCTTTTGCTCTAGCTCGCGCATTTGCGTATCGACTTGCTCTAACGCATGACGAGCAGCCTGCATGGATTGTTCGGCGGTTAAGCGCTGCTCCAGCAACTCTTCTAGCTCAGCGCGTAACACATCAAGATCGGCATCGTGATCACGATTTTGATTTTCTAATATCTGTTGTTTGCGCTCTTTAAAGCGCTGCATTTGCTCAGCTAGGCGAGCAATGGCTTGCTGTAAGCTGTCTTCGCGGCTGCGCACGCCTTGGAGTTGTAGCTGCAATTGATGCAAGCGATCTTTATTTTGACCTGCGCCTAAGCGTGCTCGCTCAAGCTGCTGCACACACTCTTGCTTACGAGCTTGTAACCGTTCACGCTCGTCGGTGTCGTCATCAATAGCTGCCATCGCGGTTTGCCATTCGAGACGCATTTCTTCGAGATGTTCTCGCTCTAGCGTTTGTGTTTCGCGAATTTCACTCAGCGACTGATCGAGTTTGTCGGTACGTAACGATAACTGCTCTGCTTTCGCTTTCATGCCCGATAACTGCGATGACACAGCGACCAACTTTTGGCTGATTTGCTGCAGTTCACGCTGTGCGGTATCGCGTTGTTGTTCTAGGCTACGCAGGCGCAGTTGCACCGTATCAAGATCGGCTTCCCACTCTTCGACTAACATATCGAGTTCGTCGGCTTCGTCCACCAGCACTTCGAGTTCTTGCTGGCGCGCTAAAACACCGCCTTCACCATCGGCTGCACGAGCAACGCGCAACCAGTCAGGGCCAAGCCAAATCCCATCAGGAGTGATTACTGATTGATGAGATTGCAATTGCGAACGCATGGCCAGAGCGGTGGTTAAGTCATCTGCAGTCAGCACGTTAGCGAGTAATGATTCTAAATTCTGAGCGCTTTGAACTTTGGCAGCTAACGTATTGGCGGCACTGTTAGCCGTATTGGTATTACTTTGCCATAAGGTAAGCGTGCCTTCTTTAAAACCGCCCAGCCATTGTTGCGTTAGCGCCATGTCGTCGATTAACACGGCTTGCAGGTAATCACCCAAAACGGTTTCAACGGCGCGTTCCCAGCCGCTGGTCACTTGCAGTTGCTCCGCTAAGCGTGGCTTACGCGCCAACTGATGGCTTTCAAGCCAATGACTAACGGCTTCGCTGCCCTGACCCATCGCGGCTTTTTGTAATGCTTCAAGAGTGGCTTTACGCCCCAACATTTGTTGCAAACGCTGGCGGCCATCGTCGAGCTGACGACGCTGTTTTTCGCTGTCTTCTCGCGATTGCACCAGCTGTTCTTGCAGTTCATCAACGCGGGCTTGCTGTGATTCAACTTGCAATTCGGCTTCGCTGGCTTCTTCTTGCAGTAGCAGAATTTCGTCGTTTTCTGGGTTTTCGGTAAGCTGGCGACGCTCCTCTTCAAGGCGTTCGGCTTGCTGTTGTAGGCGCACCAACTGCTGTTCGATGGTTTGCATACGTGCTTGCGCCACTTCCGCTTGGCGGGTGGGTTCGCTGGCGCGTTGGGTAAAGCTATCCCAGGATTCTTGCCATTGCTGCTGTGCTTCTTCAGCTTCTAGCAAGGCCATATTGGTTTCTTCGGCACCGGCTTCGAGCATTTCGAATTCGGGTTCTAGCGTTAGGCGTTGCTCGGCAAGTGCTTCCATCGCTAATTGGTCATCTTCGAGTGCGCGTTGAGTATCGAGCAGGCCTTTTTCGACATCAGCCATATCACGATCAAGCTGCAAACTCAGTTGAGCTTGGTGCTCGATTTTTTGTTCGGCGCGGGCAATGCGCGAACCGACTTCGTAGAACTTGCCCTGGGCGCTGTTGAATTCATCGGTGCGAGTCATGTGCTCAACACGCAATGCTTCGATACCGGCGTCGGCAGCTCGTTGATCGGCCATTTGGGCTTCGAACTTCACATCAAGTTCGGCAATTTTGGTTTCGCGTATCTGATATTCGCCGTTCAGAGCTTGCCACTTCAAGGCTTGCAATTGGGCTTTCTTCTCACGTTCTTGGGCTTTGTATTCGCGATATTTCTCTGCAGCCTGTGCTTGGCGCTGCAGATGCGCGAGTTGGCGCTCTAACTCGCTACGAATATCGCTCAGACGCTCTAAGTTTTCGTGCGTGCGGCGCATACGATTTTCGGTTTCGCGGCGGCGTTCTTTGTATTTAGAAATACCAGCCGCTTCTTCGACATAAACCCGCAATTCTTCTGGCTTAGCTTCGATTAGGCGCGAGATCATGCCCTGCTCAATAATCGCGTATGAGCGCGGCCCTAAACCTGTGCCTAAAAAGATATCGGTAATGTCTTTGCGACGACACTTAGTACCGTTGAGGTAATAGTTAGACTGGCCATCACGGGTTACCTGACGGCGAATACTGATTTCGTTATAGCCTGCGTATTCGCCGCGTAAAGTCGAATCAGAGTTATCAAACACAAGATCAACGCTGGCTTTACTCACCGGCTTACGTTCAGACGAGCCATTAAAGATAACGTCTGTCATGGCATCGCCGCGCAAATACTTGGCAGAGCTTTCGCCCATCACCCAGCGTACGGCATCGATGGTATTGGATTTACCACAACCGTTAGGGCCAACAATACCGGTCATATTGGTATTGAAAGGCACAGTGGTTGGATCAACGAAAGATTTAAATCCAGATAGACGTATCGCTTTTAACCGCATGGCTTAGTTATCTTCCTGCATAGCGGCCAATACAAGACTGCATTGATGGCGGCCATAGCTATGAAATATTTTAGGCAAGGTGTCAGTATCCCTACTTAACACAGCGGTGACTAGGCCACTAAAGAATTGGCGACTCAGTTCTGTTTCATCGGGGGAATGGCGTATCGACATGGCGTAGGTACGATGAATCGCTGGCTGCAAGTCTTCTAACATTTGCGCTAAATAATCGTTATTAGCAATCGCGAAGGCCTTACGCATTAGCTCAAAGCCGGCCAAGATAAACGCATTCTTATCATTACTACTGGCCAACTCTTGCAAACGCATAGCCTGATCTAACAAAACTTGTTTGTTGTTGTCGTTCCAATTGCGCGCCACAAGATCTGCTAGCATCGTCAGCAGGGTAACGTACATATCGTATAGGCTGCGCACGCGCTCTGGTGTCAGTTCGGTAACAATCGCTCCGCGACGAGGCAGAATGGTAATTAGGTGCCGACTTTCCAATAACAGTAATGCTTCACGCACTGGCCCACGGCTAACCTCAAGTTCTTGAACGACGCGCCCTTCTTGTATGCGCTCGTTTGACTTCAAATCACCCTGAATAATCCGTTCTGCTAGATGCCCCGCAATTTGCTCCGCTAGGCTCTCTGGGGTGACAAAACTCATTCGTTTTCCTGTTCTAAACTGTGACTAAACGATTGGCGAGATAGTATCACAGGATTCATTTTACGCATCCTCGGCCCGTTCGAATGGCAGAATCGAACTCTTGATCTAAATCATCTTTTGTTGGATTGTAGGACAATATTACTAAATAAGAAAAAACTCTACCTAGAGGATTGCGCTATGACGACGAAAACGGCAACCATTATTCCAGCGACAGACTGGCGTATGCAGCTGAAAAAATACGGCTACTTGGTGGTACTGCTACCAGCCATTCTTTGGCCTATGTCTATCTCTCTTTGGGAGTCAAATGGCGCTAACAGCGATCTTTGGTTCTTTTTCCCGCTATTTTTTGTATTTGGCATTATTCCTATTCTCGATCATTTGGTCGGCAAAGACCCATTCAACCCCAATGAAGAAATGGATGTACCTTCGATGTCGGCTGAGAAGTGGTATCCATTTTTAACCATACTGACATTGCCAGTCATGCTCGCCAACGTAACCTATGCCGGCTTTTTGTTTGTAGATGATCGTATTGGTCTTCTAGGGCAATTCGGTATTGTGATTTCTACTGGCGTGATTATGGGTATCGTATGCATCAACGTTGGCCACGAATTAATTCATAAAGACAGCAAAATTGAGCAGTGGACCGGCGGTTTATTACTTGCTTTGGTAACTTACGCTGGATTTAAAGTCGAGCACGTACGCGGTCACCATGTACATGTATCAACACCGGATGACGCTTCGTCTTCACGCTACAACCAAACCTTGTATCAATTTTTGCCACATGCTTACTGGCACAACTTTAAAAATGCTTGGGTATTAGAAGCAGCAAAATTACGTCGTAAAAATCAGCCGATTGTTAGCTGGCACAATGAATTAATTTGGTGGTACAGCATCTCGGCTTTATTAGCCGTAGCAAGTGGCGTGTTATGGGGCTGGGAAGGTGTCGTCTTCTTCGTAGCGCAAAGTTTCTTTGCCTTCACTTTGCTAGAAATCGTTAACTATATTGAGCACTACGGCTTGCACCGTCGCAAACTAGAGAATGGTCGTTACGAGCGTACTACCCCAGCTCATTCTTGGAACAGCAATTATTTATTAACTAACTTATTATTGGTGCAATTGCAGCGTCACTCTGATCACCATGCGAACCCTAAGCGTCGTTATCAAGTATTGCGCCACTACGATGAAAGCCCGCAATTACCGGGGGGTTACGCAACCATGGTGGTGTTGGCGATTGTTCCGCCACTCTGGTTTAAAGTGATGAATCCGCGCGTGGAAGCCTATTACAGAGGCGAAGAATATCAGTTAAACAATGATCAACTGTCGAAATAAATATTGAATAAAAAAAAGCCGTACTGGAAACAGTACGGCTTTTTTTATTTGCACAAACAATAAATGTTACATAAATGGATACAGCGACTTAGGCTCGTCGGCAGTTTCAGTATCGCTTGGTGATGCTTTCGCACCGGCTTCGTAACTCACGCCCACGTAAGCAGCACGAGTATTAGTTAATGGCATTTGCGTTTGTGCCATTGGTGCTTGCGGGGCTGGTGCAACAGGCGTTGGGGCTGATGCAACAGGCGCTGGGGCTGGCTCAACCGGCGCAGGCGCTGCCGCAGCTGAATAAGCCAATACTTGGTCAAATTCGGCGAAGGCCTTTTTCACCCAAACACGCGTGCGTTGACGCTCCATTAATGTAAGGTGCGGTTGCGATGCATCAGCAAAGTGTTCTGCACCCCAAAAGCTAAAATTCAACTCGTCGATTTTGCGCATAGTTGCAGTGTGCAACACTGGCAAGGTCAAAATATTCAATTCTGAACCCGGTGGTAACTGCACTTGGGCAATAGATTGATCAGCAGGCCCAAAATCCAAACCGCGTCCCATATTTTTGACCACAACGCATGGCATAGATCCACCATGACGTTGTAAGAAACCTTTTAATAAACCAGCAGAATCCATACCGTCGTCGATGATGTACCAATATACGCAGCGCACATTCATTTCTTCGCACATTTCGGCTACGCCGTTTTCTTCCATCCAGCGATTAAGAAAACGCTCGCTTTGTGCCGGTAAATCGACCACCACTTGTACATCTTGTTCTATTGCCAGCTCCATAATGCGGTCGGCGCTTTCAAAGTGATCAAGATCAATTGCTTGGGTATATTCAGGATAAAAACGCGACAGGGTAGAGTGCGACTGATCGGCATCCAAACCGGCATACATCATCTTATTGTCTAAGCAATACTGTGATAACAAACGCGATACGACGGATTTACCCACGCCGCCCTTTTCTCCGCCAACAAAATGTATTGTGCTCATATCTAACTCCTTCTGATGACTCTATAAATAAAAAACGCAGTTCAATTGACGCTTGTTCTGATTTGATGCCGCTAAGAGGCGATACGATACCGTTGAAACAAGAGCATGCCATGTCATTTTTCATATATAAATGACATTGACGACATAGACCGCCTATAGGATCACATATGCCAGCAATGAGCCACCGCGATCTTGTCATGCGTTCGTATCATAACTGCAATACCGAGCCTCTAATTTAGTGATGCGATCCATAGGAAATCGCAACGAACGCTCAAAATAAAACACATTCGACATTGGAGGATCTATGCAAGTACGGACTCACTTACTCACCCTGCTCATGACGCTGGTATTCAGCCAGCTATCATTCGCCGATTCATCACACGACAACAGCCAAGCAAATGTTAAGCGTATTGGTCAGCACTTCTCAGCGGTAGAATTAGGACCACGCCCGTTTTTCTTAGTAAACGACATGGACGAAGGTGCACTGAAAGATCGCCTATCGCGTTGCGAAAAAGGCCCTTTCCGACCATCGACGTTCTCAATTGGTCACCGCGGTGCCGCATTGCAATTTCCAGAACACACGCGTGAATCGTATGTTGCTGCCGCCAAAATGGGCGCTGGCATTATTGAATGTGACGTTACCTTCACCAAAGATCGCGAGTTGGTTTGTCGTCATTCGCAGTGCGACTTACACACCACCACCAATATTCTAGCTACACCATTGGCTTCAAAGTGTTCTGTTCCGCCTGAATTTGATCAAAATGGCGTGCTAACCAATGCCAAAGCGATCCAATGTTGCACCAGTGATATCACTCTCGCTGAATTCAAAACCCTTGAAGGCAAAATGGACGCTGCAAATACCGCAGCCACCAGCATTGAAGAATACATGGATGCAACGTCTAACTTCCGCACAGATCTGTATTCCGCCCACGGTACTTTGATGACACATGCTGAATACATCGCACTAGTCGACGACCTAGGTGCAGACTTCACGCCCGAACTTAAAACACCAAGCGTTACCATGCCATTTGAAGGCGATTACACGCAGGCCGATTTCGCTCAGCAAATGATTGATGAATACCGTTCTGCTGGCATTCATCCACGCCGTGTATGGGCTCAGTCGTTTGATTTCGACGATATTCTCTATTGGAATCAAAACGAACCTTGGTTTGCCCGCCAAGCTGTTTATCTTGATGGTTCTGAAGATGCCTCTACTAGCCTCGAGCAAATGCAGCAATGGAAAGCTGATGGCATGAAGGTATTAGCCCCACCGATGTGGATGCTGTTAGACGTAAACGAGAATGGCGACATCGTGCCATCGCAGTATGCAAAAAATGCTAAAGCGGCCGGTTTGAAGCTTATTACTTGGACGTTAGAGCGTTCAGGCCTGCTTAAAGATAACGGCGGGTATTACTATCAATCGGTGAACGGCTCATTAGGAAAAGCCGATGTGATTGATAACGATGGCGATACCTTCACTGTGCTTGATGTGCTGGCAAAACAGGTCGGCGTTATCGGCGTATTCTCTGATTGGCCGGCAACCACAACCTTTTATGCGAACTGCATGAATCTATAGCCTCTTCATACGCAATAATGAAGCGCATTTAGCCCGTCGAACTGCGACGGGCCATTACTTGCCGTAAGTATTGCAAGCGCATTTATCACTCAGAATCATTCAACGCGCCATAACTCGGATAGGCACTTCAAGCACACCGTTAATTGCGATATAGTCGTTGCCATATGGCGCGTTACTGCCACCGGACTAATACCTAATAAGAATAATGGGACGACACCAATGAAGAAGACTTCCCTCGCGCTAACAATGACTGCGCTAATGGCTGCTCACGGTTCAGCTTATGCTAGCGACTATCGCTCTGAAGCCAGTGCAACCTTTGGCCAGATCAACTACCAAAACAACGATGAGAACACGTTTGGCATCGATTTGAAGATGAACCTAGAGCGAGTTCGAACCAAGAATCGTCCGTTAGCTGAGGCTGCCTTCCTAGGCCATAACAGCAACATCAACGCGAACTATGCGCAGTTCAATAAAGCAAAAGTTGAAACGCGTGGTTTTGGTGGCGAGTTTTGGGTTAACGACTTCTTCTTCGCTGGCAACTACCAAATGACAGAAGAGAACAACGACATCAACGCTCGTTTTGGTGTTGCTCTTTATCATGGTTTGCTGGTTTACGCTGGTTTAGATACCGGCGATAGCTATGACACTGATGCCATGACCTATGGCTTGAAATACGTTACTTCGGTAGGCAATGACTTCATCAACTTTGAAGTATCGATGACGGATAACGAAGAAGTCAGTTCTTATAATTTGATCACCGACTACTACTTTACGCGTGACATCGCCTTCGGTATTCGTGCCACCGATACGGGTGTAGAAGATGCCGATCCGATTTATGGTGCAGGCTTCCGCGCCTTCATCGTACCGCCAGTCAGCGTGAGCTTAGAATATACCCGTGACAATGGCATGGATACCTACGTATTTACGGGTGTTACCCGTTTTTAATACCGCTTAGTACTCTAAAGAAACCGGCATTAGCCGGTTTTTTTATACCTAAAATAAACAACGTGCACATACTCGATTCGAACATTACTGCCATTATCACTTCGATCAAGGTTGGCCAAAACACCTAGCGGTGGGTAGACTCAGGGCTACTTTATAACGCTTAGGTAGGCTCCTCCATGTCGTTATCCGCAAACCGAACCTCTTTAGTTCAACGTGCGCTAAACAAGGTTGAATTACTCGGTAATCGACTCCCGCATCCGACTCTATTATTTGTTTATTTATCGGCTTTTATTCTGGTGTTATCCGCAATTGCGGCAGGATTTCAGCTGCAAGCCTTGCATCCAATTAGCGGCGAAACAATTTCTGCGGTCAATCTCCTCAGCGTCGATGGTTTGCATAAAATTTTGGCCAATACGGTCACTAACTTCACTCATTTTGCGCCTGTAGGCACGGTACTGGTGGCCATGCTCGGCATTGGCGTCGCGGAAAAAAGCGGATTATTTGATGTCGCCTTGCGAGCCAGCGTTCATAAAGCACCTAGCACGCTATTAACTGCGATGGTGGTATTTACTGGCGTAATGTCGAGCATCGCAGCCGACGCCGGCTATGTTGTGTTAATACCGCTCGCCGCCATTATTTTCCAAAGTGCGGGACGCCATCCATTAGCCGGAATTGCGGCTGCGTTTGCCGGAGTATCCGGTGGCTATAGTGCTAACTTATTAATTGGCCCTGTCGACGCTATGCTCGCGGGGTTATCAACCGAAGCTGCTCATCTGGTGGCGCAAGACTATCAAGTGAGTGCCACCGCTAATTATTACTTTATGGTGGCATCGACATTTCTTGTGACGTTTGTCGGCACTTGGATTACCCAACGCTGGATCGAACCGCGCTTACTCGAATCAAGCCCTATAAATACGCTCGTGGACGTTAATTATGGCGAGGATAAAAATCATACTTTAACGCAACTCGATAAACGCGGTTTACGCGCCGTAGGCTTACTGACGATTATCGTGACGGCATTATTATTGTGGGGGCTTGTACCAGCAGATGGTCTACTGCGTAATCCCGAAACTGGCAGCATTTTACGTTCACCCTTTATTCAAGGCATTGTCGTAATTATTGCCGTTTATGCCTTGCTGGCCGGCATTGTTTTCGCCCGAGTATCTGGCCGTTGGCACAGCAACGGTGAAGCAATAATAGCAATGGAATCGGCCATGGCCAGCATGGCAAGCTACTTAGTATTAATGTTCTTTGCCGCACAATTTGTCAGTTATTTTGCGTGGAGTAATCTGGGCGCAGTGTCGGCTATTCAGGGTGCACAGCTACTACAAAGCTGGGATCTATCTCCAACCTTATTGCTCGCGGGTTTCGTTGTGATGGCCGCTAGCATTAACCTATTAATCGGCAGCGCTAGCGCCAAATGGGCGCTGCTCGCGCCTATTTTTGTACCTATGCTGCTACTGGCTGGAATATCTCCCGAAGCAACGCAAATGGCCTTCCGTGTTGGCGACAGCAGCACCAATATTATTACGCCATTAATGCCGTATTTCGGCGTTGTGGTGGCCTATGTACAACGCTATCAGCCGACAGCTGGGATTGGCACGATTATGTCGATGATGCTGCCCTACAGTGTTGGCTTCTTGATTGTTTGGTCTGGCTTAATGGTGCTGTGGTTAACACTCGGCTTACCTCTTGGGCCGAGCTAACGTAATCCGGTTATTGCCTCAACCCCTCTAGATCGTGCCAACGCAACATTTTTGTGGCGTTGGTAAATAGGGTAAACTGCGCGCCTAATATTCCTAGGACACTGTTTTATGGCCCCTCCAGCATCCGCCCAACGCATTGCCGTCATCGGTGCTGGCCCTGCAGGCCTAATGGCAGCAGAGCATATAGCCAACGCCGGATTAGCGGTCGACGTGTTTGATGCGATGCCCAGTGTTGCGCGCAAATTCTTATTGGCAGGCATTGGCGGTATGAACATCACCCATGCCGAAGACTACGACACTTTAGCTACCCGCTATGGCGGCGCGCAAAGTCAGCTCAAGCCGATATTAGATGATCTTCCTCCACTAGAATTGCGCGCATGGATTCATGCGCTTGGAGTAGATACCTTTGTTGGCACCTCGCAACGCGTTTTCCCCACCGATATGAAAGCCGCGCCGTTACTGCGTGCGTGGTTACACCGGTTGCGTAGCTCCGGCGTTATCTTTCACCCGCGTCATCGCTGGACAGGCTGGAACAACAACACCCCTCAAGATGGCTGGGTATTTGCCACGCCCGATGGCGAAGTAACTCATCAGTTCGATGCTGTCGTTTTAGCCTTGGGCGGTGCCAGCTGGGCGAAGCTCGGATCGGATGGTCGCTGGTGTGAGCCGCTTGCGCAGATGCAGGTTGATATTGCCCCGCTTAAACCCACGAATTGTGGCTTTGAGATACCGTGGAGTGACTTTATTCGCGAACGTTTCGCCGGTACGCCGCTTAAAAATATCGCGGTTTCAATTACCGATAAAAATGGCAATACCGAATACAAAAAAGGAGAATTTGTCCTCAGCGAATATGGCATTGAAGGCAGTTTGATTTACGCTATTAGCGCGCCGCTGCGCGATCTTATTGATACCAATGGCGAAAAAACAGCCGAGTTTTTCCTCGACTGGTTGCCGAATATGACAGTAGAGCAAATCATCAACAAACTCGACCAGCCGCGCAAAGGCATGAGTTTTTCTAACGTGTTGCGTAAAAAATTAAATTTGCCAGCCCTCACCAATGCACTATTAAAAGAATGTTGCCCCACCCTAAACAATAACAACTCGACGGATGTTGCTAACGCGATTAAAGCCATGCCAATGCGCCCACAGCAGACGCGCCCTATCGACGAGGCCATCAGCAGTGCTGGCGGCGTTCGCTTTAACTCAACCAATAACGATCTTATGCTAGAGCAACTGCCTGGGGTCTTTGTTGCCGGAGAAATGCTCGACTGGGAAGCCCCTACCGGTGGCTACTTACTGACCGCTTGTTTTGCAACCGGCAAACGCGCCGGTTTAGGTGTAGTGCAATGGTTACAGAAATAAAACGTCAATAATTTCTTTGGATTAATTTTATTCATTGTTAATCTCGCGCTTAACCTATTGAACACACTAAATTGTATTCAACGAAAAAGCCTCCTTACGGAGGCTTCAGTCGTATTAACACATCTATTTAAAGCGTTTTAAAGAGCTGGATAATCGGTATAGCCTTTTGCACCTGGCGAATAGAAGGTCGCTTCGTCAGGCGTATTTAGCTCAGCACCCGCTTTAATACGCGCCGGTAAATCTGGGTTGGCAAGGAAGCCCGTACCAAATGCAACCGCATCAAACTGTCCTGCGGCAATCGCGGCTTCTGCTTCTTCAGCACCGTAACCCATATTTAATACTAAATTACCTTTGTAGGCTGCACGCGCAGGTGTAATAACATCCGCCTGCTGCACGCCGAAGAAATCTGCACGCATTAAATGCAAGTAAGCTAACTCGAAGGCATTTAATTGCTCAGCCAAGTAACTAATTAGAGCAACTGGATCACTGTCTTTCATATCGTTGAAGCTATTAAGAGGCGATAAACGCACACCCACACGACCGGCGCCAAATACCTCAGTAACAGCGGTTAAGATCTCGATCAGCAAACGCGCGCGATTCTCCATCGAACCACCGTATTTATCCGTACGCTTGTTACTACCATCGCGTAAGAATTGGTCGATGATGTAGCCGTTTGCCGCATGCACTTCGATACCATCAAAACCCGCCGCTTTAGCATTTACTGCCGCTTGCTTAAATGCAGCAACCAGCTCAGCAATTTCGCTCTCGGTAAGCGCACGAGGAACCGTGTATGCTTTTTTGCCTTCAGGCGTATGAGTTTCGCCATCGATTGCAATCGCACTCGGTGCAACGGCTTCTTGGCCATTATTCAGCAATGGATGTGCTGCACGACCAGCATGCCAAATTTGCATAAAAATTCGACCACCGTTGGTATGTACAGCATCAGTGGTTTTCTTCCAGCCTTCGACTTGCGCTTGCGAATACACACCCGGATCACTACCAAACGCTGATGTACCTGGCATAACCATAGTACATTCGGTAATTAATAAACCGGCACTCGCGCGCTGTGAATAATACTCAGCCATGAGTTCATTCGGTTGGTGCCCTTCAGCACGACAACGAGTAAGAGGAGCCATGAGCATCCGATTAGGTAGCTCAAGGTCGCCAAGTTGAATACTAGAGAATAATGCGGAATGTGTAGCAGTCATGGGAGCCTCGTCGTGCTTTAAATGTCGGCTAACTATAGGAACATCACTGGCGGCCATCAAGCGATCAAAGAGAACAATAGCGCTGGATGGCAGCAACAGTGAGTTGCAACTAATTTTGTATTGAAATTAGAATATTTGCCCCAAGTTAGGCACTTAACCGACCGGCAATAGCTGCTACACGCTCGCCATACAATCGCGCGGTTTCTAGATCACCGGCTGGAATAGCGTCGTTGCCAGCGTCCGAAGGTGACTGAACTAACACACCAACAGAACCACCCAGATTGTTAACTTCACTACGCGTCGAAGCCAACTTATTCGCCGGTGGCAAACCTAAGCTAACCCAAATACCGCCATGCTGTGACGCTAATGTCTGCAAGTAGATCATAGTGACTTGCTTATCGCCGTTTAAGCTCGCGCTGTTGGTAAAGCCACCAAAGACCTTGTCTTGCCATTCGCGGGTAAACCAGGCTTTAGACGTCGCATCGGCAAACTTCTTAAACTGCCACGGCACTGAACCCATGTAGGTTGGCGCACCAAAGATAATAGCATCCGCCGCGTTTAGAGTTTCCCAATCGGCATCGGTGATATCGCCGTTACTATCGATTTTGATTGCCTCAGCATTCGCACCGTCGATAACAAAGTTTGCTACGTGCTCTGTGTGTCCGTATCCAGAAAAATACACTACGACTGTTTTGGTCATGTTCAAGTCCTCATAAGGTAAGCCATTCGATTGCCGTCAATACCTAGGCTTAAATAGGTATCTAGGCCATCACTGTTGCTGAAAGTAGATTAATAATTCGTACCCATCGAATCCATCTCATAAATTCGCACCAATCTTTCGAAAATTTATATAGTTATTGATAATCATTATCGTTTATGTAAAATACCACCAAATCCAAAATGACCCACCAAAGGTAATCCCATGCTCAAGATTGCTAGCTTCTTTGTAACAGCTCTATTTTTCAGTGCCTCCCTACATGCCGGAGCCGCATGTAAAGAACACCCCAAAAATGAATGGTTACACGTACTCGATATGCAGAAAAAAATCGTCAACGAATACGGCTTTGCGATTAAGAAATTTCAAACATCTGGCGACTGCTACGAAATTTATGGCTGGGGTTTAAACGAAGCCAAGACCGAGTTCGTTAAAATTGAAGTGTATTTCGATACCAAAACCGGCGAAATCATTAAGAAAAAAGAAGATTAAATGCAAACGCTCTATCAATCTTGGGACATCGTTATTCGCCTAGGGCATTGGCTAATGGCGAGCCTATTTTTAGTTAATTATTGGCTATTAGAAGAAGGTGAAGATTGGCATGAGTGGGCGGGTTATGCCCTCTTCTGTATTTTAACGTTTCGCATGATTTGGGGATTTGTTGGTCCATCAAATGCGCGCTTTAGCGACTTTTTCCCCACGATTAAGCGCCTTAAATACAGCATTAACAACTTCAACCAAGAACAAAAAAAACACCTAACTGAAAATCGCCACAACCCGATTGCCGGCCTCATGGTGTTATTTTTACTATTTACCCTGCTCATCACTGCAGTGAGTGGATGGATGCAAACCTTAGATGCTTTTTGGGGCGAAGACTGGGTACAAAACCTACATGCTTGGTCGGCCGATGCCGTAATGATAGCCGTGGCTGTGCACGTTAGTGCGGTATTGATTATTCAATATCGATACAAAGTGCCCTTGATCAAACGCATGATCCATCGTTAGAAATAATGGGAGCTTACGCGGTGCAGAAGCTTTCTTAACGTCAAAACTCTAATTCAACGCACCTCTTGCTAATTTAGAATCACTCTGAGGTTTAGCCTCGCGTCTAAATCGCTAAAAGACCTCTTATTCACTTACCAGTTATAGCGCAACCGGTTCATCCTGCATTCTTTCCCATGTTTGCACCATAAGCTTTTTGGCGGGGCCCCAACGGTAACCGCCAAGCGCACCACTCTGCTGAATAACTCGGTGGCAAGGAATCAGTAAAGCAACCGGATTCGCTCCAATGGCGTTACCAACCGCTCGTGCAGATTGAGGTGCACCAAGTGCTGTGGCTACCTGACCATAGCTGGCGACAGCGCCCGGTGGTATTTTCAATAGCGCCCGCCATACCGCAATCTGAAAATTCGTACCTTTCACATGAACCGACAGCGGACCATGTTTGGCCGCTGTATTACTACCAAAAAACGCATCAACAACATGGCGCGTGGATGCGAGGCTCTCCCTGATCGAACTGAGCGGCCAAGCGTTATGCAAGCTTTCTAGCAAATCGTCCATACTGTTGAAGTCCATAAACTCTGCTCTGCAAACACCACGCTGGGTTACCGCGACAAACATAGGTCCCAGTGGTGTGGTGTGTACGCCGTACTCAATTTGAACCTGCTTACCTCGACTTTTATACTCGCCGGGTGTGACAGCTTCCAGCTGCACAAAATGATCATGTAGCCGTGAGCTGCCACTTAACCCAAGTTCATGTGAGACGTCGAGCAAGGAATGAGCATTTTCCAGCAACACCTTGCCCCGCTCCAATGTCAGGACCTGTAAAAAGCGCTTCGGCGTAGTACCTGCCCACTGACAAAACACCCTTTGAAAGTGATATGGACTCAAATGTACATGAGCGGCTATCTCTTCAAGGCTGGGCTGATCCGCTGCCCTATCCACCAAATAGGTCATAGCGCTTGCGATTCGGTCATAGTCTGACATTGCATGGTCTCTCAAACACGATTGATAGATACACCGCCATCGACCAGCATTGCAGATCCCGTGGTGAAGCTGGAGGCATCGGATGCTAAGTATAATGCGGATTGAGCAATTTCATCGGGTGTCGCCATTCGTTTGAGAGCATGCAGGTTATGCACAAACGCTAATGCTTCTGGCGTATTGGCAAACTCACGTCCCGCTGGCGTATCAGTACCACCGGGCAGAAGGGCATTAACCCGAATATTCTGAGGCCCATTCTCTGACGCCAGCACTTGAGTTAATCCAATAAGGCCCGCCTTACTGGCCGCGTAAGCCGCCATGCCTGGCATACCTGCGGTGTAACCAACGAAGGTAGAAGTGAAAATCAACGAACCTCCTTTTCGGGCAGCCATAGCGGGCAGTTGATACTTTGCGCCCAAAAATGCGCTGGTTAAGTTCGTCGCAATAACCTGATTCCAATCGGTTTGCGACATCTCTGGGACAGGACCCATAGCACCCAGGATACCCGCGTTGTTAAAAGCGATATCCAATCCACCGAAGTGACTGACCGCCTTATCGACCAAAGCTTTGGCAAAAGCCTCATCACCAACGTCACCCGCTAGAGCCAGCGCCTGCCCTCCTTCCGCCTTGATTGAATCTACAAGGTCGTCGAGTTCCGCTTGTCGCCTCGCAGCCACCACGACGGCAGCACCTTCTTGCGCAAAAAGCTTCGCGGTTGCGTAACCAATACCGGTGCTAGCACCAGTAACAATAGCAACTTTATTGGCCAGTATATTCATCGATTATATCTCCTAGTTCTGCTGACAATTAAAGGGCATGCGCCCGAACGGATGTCATACTAGGAGGCGAAATGACTACTGCCGACCCGAATCTTGCTGTATTTCAATTGCACTGCTCGCTTCGCTCCCTGCGTACCTTCTACAATTAATCGGGATCTATTAAAAATCTCAATTAAACGTACGCACCCTGTAGGAGCGACTCAACCAACGCTTTTTGTTCGTAGTCGCGATCAATTTGTAAGAGCGAAACTTTTTCGCGATAAAGATCCCAAATGGATTACACCTTCAACTCTGGCGCTGGGCTGCCGAGTTTGGCGACGACGATTTTAGGTTCGCCTATGTCGTTAAACTCTCGGCGCCATTTTGGGTAGGCCCAATTCTCCGGTTCGCGATATTCCGATATTTTTGCATTAGGCCATTTGCTTTTACTGGCGCTTAGTTTTCGTTTTACGTCTTCATTTAGATTGAGTTTGATTGATCGGCTAATTTGCCCACGCACTTTTGCGGCGAATGCGTCGGGCACGTAGCCGGTGTTATGAAGCATAATTCTTAGAAGATGTTGTTCGTCCAGTGCAGTCATTACCAAGCTGGTGTATTGCATAGCGTCGTAAGGCGTTGGCCTTAATATCGCGTCTAGGTCGTTGCGCATTTCGCACATAACGAAAGTCGATTCGTTGCGGCAAAATACCTTCCAATTTACCGGCGCTATTTTCTTCCAAAAGCCAGGATTGCCTGGGCCTAGGCGGTGCAGTAATCGCAGCATGACTTGTTCAAAGTGGCTTGGGTTTAAGCAGGTCATACCGTTGGGTAGGCAGTTAACCCGATCGACAGCAACCGATACGCTAATAGTGCCGATACTTTTAATGCCAGAGGGTGTGGAGAAAAAATCCAAGTCGCGTTGAAACAAACACGCCGTACTGAATCCTTCGTGAGTGAATTCGTAGCCACGTTGGTTATAAATATCGAACTGGCTAATTAATGGGGTTGCTAGCGGTTTATAGCGTCGTTCACATTCGTTACCAGCCGGTACATTAAATACCAGTTGCGAACTGGATAGATCCATAAATACGGCTTGCGGGTTATCTAATCCCGGCAGAAATGGGTGCTTACGCGTTGCAGAAAGAAGTTTAAGCATGATCCTTGCTCGTGAAAAAATAGCCAAAGCAGCACTCATACTGCGAGCGCTACTTTGGCTAAAGCCCAACATTTAAAACATGGCTAACACACGCTATTTAATTCAAGCCGAAGTGCATAAACAAACGATGAAATTTGTTTAATATCGGCATCTGATACCACTAAAAAAATCAGGTAGCGCAACGCTAATTCAGGAAGACAAACGGATTCTTTAATGAAGGCTGCTTGGTATTCCGCCAATACAAGATCAAGGCCCACAGGAGAAACAGGCGATTGATCTGGCAGACAACGCAGAGGACTTAACATGCGAATGGCGCTAGCGTTCATTTAGGACTCCCTTCCAACACGCGGCAGCTATCTGTACTGCTCAGCTTTCGTGCTAGGATGTTCAGTTACATGATTATCAAACCGGCTATGGCAGTAGCCGACAAACACAATATAGGAGATTGTGGAATTATTTACAACAGAAAAGTAAATAATCCACAATGAATTATAGCTATGAAAATGACACCTAGAGAAAGGGTAAAGCTATTAATGAATGAGGAAGACCTGCGAGCTCCATGGTTGGAAAAGCGAACAGGCATTGGGAAAGAGAGATGGCGAACCGTAAAGAATGGGAAGGCTGCTGTCAGAGCTGATGAAATAGAAGAGCTTGCAAAGATATATCCTGAATACGGTTATTGGTTAGCCACGGGACTCGAATTACCAGAAGCAGGGCAATTTAGTCCAATGACGAAAAAAGCTCAGCGCGGAATAACTACTTAGGAATGTGTAGGAGGTACTCAGGAAAGCGAAGCGAGCAGTGCCGATACGTTATTAATGCCGAGCACTGGCGCTCGTTAGCGCGTCTAGCCCGCCGGGTGATTTTGCCTTGTTATAACTTTACTTGGTTTCATATTGGCGAAGTGCCTTCTCACACTTTGCGAGGCTGCAATTATTTTTAATAATATATTTTAATGTGACTATTGATTCAGGCGAAGAATCGGTCGCTGCGCAGCCGATTGTTAAATTATTTTCTGGGCAACGACTGAATACGTGTGCCAGTGTTTTTTCTTGCCTACCAAGGTCATACCTTCTGAATTATTCTCATATACATCCACAATCTTAAAAGTATGCTCGAAAAGCTCCTCCAATTCAGCGCGGGTATGGACAGTAAGATCTTCGCGCGCCATTTTTGCCCAAGAGTCATTCGGCCCCATAAAGTGCCCACAAAAAACACCCCCATGAAAAATTGACTCAGTGATTTTCAACCAAGCGTCGGAAAAAAACTCTGGAGGGCAAAAGAACAGGCTGGAACAAGCACTTACCAAAGATGATCGCGGATACTCAAATCGATCGAAATTGCACACCTGAGGAAAAAGCATTTCATTGAGGTGGAGAGGACACTCCTCCTTCAAGCGGGCAATGGCGGCACCACTTTTGTCATACGCGTGTACCTTAAAACCATTCTCAGCCAAGTAAAATGCGTCACGCCCAGCACCACAGCCAACGTCCACCGCCACCTTTGGAAACGAACTATCAATCAGATCTATAGCCATCTTGAGGTGAGGATATACATCTACAGCCAAGGATTGCTCATAGTAAACCGGCTCACTCATACCCGACTCTCAATGAATTTAACGCCCCAATCACCGGGCCAACGGAGTGAAGCAATTTTGTGGTACAGAGGAGCGTAGCGACACCACAAAATTTGCGCAACGTAGCCGGCTCCGTGTGCATTGGATTGTTATGCAATAATTGCAAAAGGAAAATACGGTTCACTTCTTGGTTTTTCTATCTGTGGATTCTGTCTTTCTCCGCTCATATTGCGGACAAGCCGACATGCTTTTTCATGAGCTGCCACTATGCTAAGCGCAGAATAGTTCTTGCTTAGATCGGTGTGATCATTTTCCAACCAGTTAGCGGCAGATTCCCTCAAGCTTCCACTGTAATATCCGCCATAAGTTTTACTATCACCTGCTGTTTCATTAATTGCACAGGCGTGTGTAATAACTAGTCCAGTTGATGCAGCAGATATTGATTTCTCGTAATACTTCCTACATTCAGCAGCGGAAAGAACGCTAGCTGTACTATCCATAGCCAATGATTCCATAGCAGCTTTTAAAATGCTCTCTTCATGAACCTCTCTGCAGCAATCCAACAAAATCGCACGTTTCCCTCCTCCTTTTCTAAGTTCCATTTCACTCAACTGCTGACCTTTTCTGAGCTCTAAGATTGTTGCCCTATCTATTGACGAGTACCATCCGTGGCCGCAGAACAAGACGAGTGAGTAATCAAATGAAGCCAGATCATTAACTGCAGTTTTCACCTCAGATGCTGTAGGTGATCTTGCCCCGATAAAACGGACACATGAATTTTCATGCTGCTATTCGCTCGTATTCCATCGGTGAACAATAACCAATCCCTGAATGCAGCCGCGTTCGATTATAAAAATCATTAATGTAACGTCCCAAAGCATACTTCAATTCTTCGCCTGATTGGAAGTTCGTGCA